>ERZ824522.253-NODE-253-length-70358-cov-32.048590_pt1 | contig 70358 bp, 56 predicted proteins | sample MGYA00519935_ERZ824522 | MGnify/ENA primary metagenome ERZ824522 (study PRJEB31778, sample SAMEA3449160) | human gut metagenome | biome: human gut; feature: human-associated habitat; material: faeces | place: United Kingdom | collected 2010/2012 ...
GTATAGAAGTAAGTATCGAGGCTGTAATAGACGGACAACACAAAGTTCTGACAAAAACATTGGAAGGCAATCTGAAGCGTAATACAATCTACACCGTAACAGTACGTAAGAATGATATCGATATAGTCGTAAAAGTCGGTATTGACGATTGGGAACCGGGTGAAGATACAGAAATTATTCCGCAATTATAATAAAGTTTCTTAATCTGATAGATAGGTAGCAATGGTATATAAAAGAAATTATTTATGGCTGTTTGGTGTGCTTCTGTCTACCTTATTCATGACTTCGTGTTCTGATGAACACGAAGCTCTGCAAAGTACAGATCAAACTTCCACGGTAGTACAGGCTAGTGTTTCTGCTTTTAAAGTTGACGGGAAAATATCTTCTGTCGCCGGAGAAAACGAGATTAACGATATACAGGCATGCCTGTTCGAGAACGGCTTAATGACAGCGGTTTATTCAAATCTCGATCAAACGTCGGATAGCTATTCACTGAAACTGAAAAGTATGTCTGGAACACTTTATATGCTTGCCAATACGGCCGACTTGATCGATTTGCAGCAGATGAAAGAAAACGGTATGAGTGAACAGGAATGGCTGAATACAACTATAAAGGCAACGGATGGGAAAACACCACGTTTTTTTGCTGGAAAGCTTAATTTAGATGAGCAGCCGCAGGGACAGTATGTTTTGCCTATGACGTTACAGCATGGTATTGCCCGTTTCGATTTGCTGATGAGAGCAGGAGGAGCTATTTCTATCAAGAGTATTACGTTGAAGAATCTTGCACAGGCATCATATTTGATATCTCAGGATGAAGTCAGATCCCCCGAAGGAGCAGATGTGCAAGATTTGCAATTTACTTTTGATCAGCCATTGTTGAAAGATACACTGGGACTGGCTTATGTGTGCGAACAGACAAATACCGATTTGATGGTAGAGGTCGAAATGGAAATGGGAGGCCAGATCTATGTACAGCAGGCTGCATTACCGTCAGTGCTGAAACGAAATACAGTTTATACACTGACAGTCCGCAAAGATGTGTTGTCAGCCGATATCAAGCTGGAAGTATCTGCATGGGAGGATGGTGGTGAAACCGGTTTGCATCCGGATTGGGATAGCCATATTACGGTAAACAAAGGCTTATCTGTGTTACCGGAAGGAATAACCATTTCAGAGTCGGGAGATGTGGTTTCTTTGCCTAGCAGAGCAATGGAATTTACATTGGCCCTTAACTGCGATGATGAACTGGAGTTTGTTTCTTCACAAAGTTCAGATATTACTGTAGAAAAATTGCCGTCGGTAACTCCTGGTGATGGAGTGAATCGGTTCTTGTTCCGTAAGACACTTTTGCCTCCCGGTTATCAGGCAGAAAATGTGAAAGTATATTTTCACCGTAAGGGACTGAATGAAAGTTATGAAGAAGATTGCTTGAAACTGGTTCTTGAAGAAAATCCTATTCATTCAGAAGGATTTAAATTCGACCGCCAGAATTATACGCACGATTTTGGTCGTTATATTGATAATGAAATGGGACGTTTCATTATGCCAGAGGGACTGGAGCTGGTGGCAGAATTTGATAATGAAGATCCATGGGTGAAAATAGAGAAGGTCGCGGATGAAACAAATACGTACCGTGTGATAGGTGGATGGAAACCTAATGATCCGAAAGCTGACGGACGTAAGCAGGCTGCACGTCTGGTTGTACGTCGTACTTCTGACGGGCAGGAAACGGAAGCTTATATAGTGGAGCGTCGTAATTACGGGTTGCCTGTTACTTATCTGAATGGTACATGGTGGTGCCGTTACAATGCGATAGGTGATTCTCGCAATTTTGATGATCAGATTTTAAGCTCCAACGATCCGGCTAGTCTTGCAGGTCAGACTGTACAGGAATATCTCAAGACTTGTTCTTCCGAAGAATATGTACGTCTGTGGAATGCTGCTTACGAAGGGAATAATGGTATGGCCTTGCAGGCAGTATATCGTGATGGAAAAGTTACACTGGACGGATGGCGTAGTGGCGAGTCGAACCATATCAATAAGGCCGAACCAACTTCGCTTTCACCTGATGGCTATGAAATGCCTACATTTGATGATTATAAAAACATCCTTTCTAATTTTACTATACCGACAAATTGGGCAGGATTTTATCCTCAGAATGATGTGACCAACAAGCAGTATCGTAGTGAGATTATATTGGAAAAGCGCTCGGGTGTACAGCTTGACGGACAGGATTTAGGTGAACTTTGGAGTTTCTCTGTCAGAAGTATTGCCGGACATGGTGATGAACCGCTTACTTTTTATGGAGTAGGATGTCAGTGGAGTAATGATGGGGTTAATAGAAACTGGTTACTTTTAGCATGTTATAATCCGGAGGTGACCGGATGGCTTGTCCGGGGTAATAATGCAAGTCTGGAACACAACGGTGCTGGTGCAAATAATACCCGTAACGTACGCTTCAAGAAGTCACCGGTAGAATATATCTATCAATAAGAAAGACATTAGAATAGATCGGGTACATATTTCCGGAAAGAGCAGAATCGGAATATATTGTACCCGATTTTATTATGTCATGTTATCTCGTTTTGTCAGAATTTGCTATCTTTGTATGCCGATTTGTCGTAAAAATTGGTCAAATAAATTCACTTTAAAAGAAATAGAAAGAAAATGAAGAAGATGAACATTATCAGATTAATTTGCTTGTCATGCTTTATGTATATGGCAAGTAGTGCAGCTAGCGCACAAGATTTGAAATCCATACTTTCGGGAGTAGCTAATGCTGTTGCCAATAAAGTTACAAACTCATCCGGAGTTTCTTTGGAGGGAACCTGGAAATATACCGGTCCGGATTGTAAGTTTGAAAGCGATAATTTCTTGGCACAGGCAGGTGGGGAGCTTGCGTCGAAAAAAGTAGAGGAAAAAATGTCGGATGTACTTACTAAACTTGGCTTTACCGATGGGTGTACCTATGTCTTTAATGCCGACAGTACCTATACTTCTACGGTAAAAGGTCGTACAACTAGTGGTACTTATTCTTATAATGCCGACACAAAAGAATTGACTATGAAAACGAAGCTGGGTATAAAGTTTACAGCCATTGTATCGCAGCAGGTTTTATCATCAAATAAGATGAGCTTGCTTTTCAAGGCAGACAAGTTGATGTCGCTGGCTCAGACCATCGGAGGTGCTTTGGGCAACTCTAATTCTACAATCAGTGCTGCTACTTCGTTGTTGAACCAATACGAAGGACTGCAATTAGGTTTTGAATTGGAGAAACAATAAAAACGATTTTTTCGATAAGTATTTCATGTCAGAGTCTGGTATCGTAAATGCCAGACTCATTTTGTTTATAGAAACAACATTCCGGTTTGTTAGTGATATATCTCAGCATAATTGTCATTAAAGAAAAAAATAGTACTTTTGGAGAGCGCTACAGAGCTTCTTCTCGGGAGAAGAATACCTCGAATGTTACTCATTTACTTTTAATCTATAAATGAAACATATTATGAAAAAACTTATTTTGTTGCTTTCTGTGCTACTTTTTAGTCTGGAATTTGTTGCAGCGCAGGATGAGTATGAACGCAGTGTCTTTGTTTCTTCGTCGGGGGATAGTCTGAATTATCGCCTGCTGGAACCGGAAGTGATGCAAGCAGGAGAAAAATATCCGTTGGTATTGTTCCTGCATGGAGCCGGTGAACGGGGAAATGACAATGAAAAACAACTGACTCATGGCGGGCAGATGTTTCTGAATCCGGTTAACCGTGAAAAATATCCGGCTTTTGTACTATTCCCGCAATGCCCGGAAAGCGGATATTGGGCATACGAAAACCGTCCGCAGTCTTTTATTCCCACCCAGATGCCAGTCGGAAAAGAAATGCCATCTGTGTTTCAGGCTGTGAAAGAATTGCTCGATATGTATTTGGCAAATCCTCAGGTAGATAAATCGAGAGTTTATATCATGGGATTGTCAATGGGAGCAATGGGAACATACGATATGGTTTCCCGTTTTCCTGATATTTTTGCAGCTGCCGTTCCTATCTGTGGAACAGTTAATCCGACGCGTTTGTCTGCTGCCAGAAATGTAGCTTTCCGCATCTTTCATGGCGATGCTGATGATGTCGTTCCTGTAGCAGGCTCTCGTCAAGCTTATAAGGCCCTGAAAGCGGCAGGTGCTTCGGTAGAGTATATTGAATTTCCTGGCTGCAATCATGGAAGCTGGAATCCTGCTTTCAATTATCCGGATTTTATGAAATGGCTATTCACTCAGAAGAAGAAATAAGATTTGCAACATGCTGAGACAGTGAGACTGTCTCAAAATAGAAATACAAAATAAAAATCTTATAGATTGAAACTTCGTAATAAAAAACTCCTGCTTTAGCCCTTATTTATTACTATTATAAGACTAAAAGCAGGAGATTTTTATGTTGTGGCTTATAGATTGTAAGTAAACTTATCTCTGTTTTTGATTTTGGGATAGCCTCATTTTGTTTTCAGTCTTTTGAAACCTTGCATATAATCAATGCTTATGATGTCCCGGCGCATCAAATTTAGCCGATTTATGACCATGTATTTTCTTGGCATGTCCTGGTGGAATTTCTTTTTTATGCGGTGGCCGGTGATGATGCCTGGTGACAATACACGATGTTGTACTCATATAGAGTGACAATATAAATGACATTAGTAATAACTTTGTTTTCATAGTAGCTTGCAATGATTTTTACAAAGTTAAGATAATTTTTGAATGTTGACATATAAAACGGATTTCCTTTTCCAGACATTTCTTATTGTATCGATAGTTTTGTATCTTTGGAAAAGTCTAAAAAAATCAGCTACTATGAAAAACGTATTATTACTTTTATGTGCCTTTTTAGGATTGAGCGGGTGTCATGCAGCCCAGGACGGTGATACGATAGACAATAGCACCGTATCTGTATTTGATGTCCGTCGCTTTATGGGAAAATGGTATGAAATTGCTCGTTACGATCATCGTTTCGAAAAAGGAATGACACATGTCGCTGCTACCTATTCTTTACAGGAAAATGGAAGCATTAAAGTAAAAAATGAGGGATATAAAAATGGAAAACACAAGGAGGTAGAGGGGCGTGCCAAACAGCCGAATCCTGCCGATCCCGGTAAATTGAAGGTATCATTTTTCCTTTGGTTTTATTCCGATTATTATGTACTTGATATAGATCCCGATTACCGTTATGTATTGATAGGAAGCAGTTCCGACAAATATCTTTGGATAATGAGTCGTGATAAAACTTTATCCAAAGAAAAACAGGCGGAACTGCTTGATAAACTCCGTGTCAGGGGATATGATACAGAAAAGCTACTGTTTGTCGACCAAAATTAAAGCATCTGTATTCAGGCCCTGAATCCGATACGACAAGGCGGAGTTATTTTTAAGTCTGCTGTACGGAGAAGTTTGGCTTCAGCCTCTTCCACATCACATGCCTCTATTGTACTGAAAAGCTGGAGTTGTGCCGTTTCCGGACGGGGCCCTGACATTACTCTCCGGGCCATACTCTTGATTAGGCCATGCTCTATCAGGTTATGCACCCAGCGTCCGTTGCCGAAATGCTCATCCCGTTGTCTGGTCTCTTTTTCTATCAGACTGTTCAGGCGCAGGTTTGCTTCAGGAGTCAGGACGAAATTCCGGCTTTTCAAAATACGGTGAGCTATTTCGCTCAGTTCGTCTGCTGTTGTATAATCCTCAAAATGGAAACGGAGCGGAAATCGGTCTTTTAATCCCGGATTACTTTTAAGCAGCTTTTTCATTTTATCCTCATAGCCGGCCAGAATGACAATCATATCCGGATTTGGTTCCGACAATACAGTGAGCAGTGCGTTGATGACTTCTTTGCCGTAGTCCTTCGTGTCACTTCCACCTTCTATCAGTGTATAAGCTTCATCGATAAACAATACACCTCCACGAGCTTCCTCGATAGCCTCCTTCGTGTTTTTTTCCGTATGCCCCAAGTATTCACCTACCAGGTTCGTGCGGCAGGTTTCCACTGTATGCCCTTTCGACAATAGTCCCATCTGATGATACATTTTCCCTACCAGTCTGGCTACCGTTGTTTTGCCTGTTCCGGGATTTCCCAGAAAGAGCATATGGTAACGGCTATCTCCACATAGATCGAGATTGAGTTCCCTACGTTCTTTAAGAAAAAGCGACATCATCCGTGCCTCTTGTATATCCTCTTTAAGCTGTTTCAGTCCGACCATCTGCTGTAGTTCCTCTTCGGCTGAAAATTCGGCAAAAGGTGTTTCTCTCAATGCCGGCTGAAACTCAGTATCGTTAAGGGTTATCGGAGGCATTTCAGTGGACAAACTGATGCGGAAAGTGTTATATTCGGCAAACATTCCGGCTATCGTCTCACATTCCTGAAACAGTTGATTGACATGTTCTTCTGTACCATGGAAAATGAATACCGGACGGGAGAAATCTTCTTTGCTAAGTATATCACCCAACATGGAAAGCAGATTTACCGTGCTGGCGCTATACTCCAATTGCGGGACATTCATCACGATCACCTGCTTTTGTCTGATATGTTCAGCTAGCTCACTCCATTGCAGATTGCCTGAAACCAGTTCACCCAATGAAAAAACAGCCTGTTCCGATTTGTCATTACCGGTGAGATAAGCTGCCAGAATGAAGCAGGAAAAAGCCTTTGTCATCAGGTCGTTTCCCGTTACAAGAAGGTGAGGACATACCCCTTCTGCCTCCGAGTAGGAATAAAGCTTTCCGATTACTTTTTCGGCTGAAGGAAATTTGAACTGTTCAGAGTACATGTTTTGCCACCAGTCGGTCGGGCAGAGGCGCTCGATAAAAAACTTCTTGTCGGGATGTGATTCCAGTTCATCCAACTTCTCTTTTGTCCATACCTCGTAAGAAGGCGAGGGAGACAGAGAAACAGTCCATTTGGGAAGTCCGTTCTGAAATACGAAAATATGATACAGGTTTTCGTCCCAGAATGTATCCGACAGCACAATAAAACGTACCTTTCGGGGATTTTTTCGGGAAGACGGAGAATAGACATCCGCCCCAATCAACTGGTAGTCTTCCGAGTAAACACGTACAGCCAGCTCGTTTATAAAAACAGGAGCTTCGGGGAATATGATTTCAATAGCCAATTGATTTCTGGCGTATTCAGGAGCACATACACTTTCATCGAAGGTGCGCATAGCACGTAAAATAATATTTTCCATAAACAACAAATGAATAAATGAATTAGATTTTGAAGTATAAAGCAGTATGGCGGATGATATGAGTTGATGTCCGCCTCATCAAAAGCAGAGAACCTCAGCTTTCCCTTTTAAAGCAGAGGTTAGAATGCCAAGTACGTCAAAGAACACAACAATCCCTGCCGCCCCGTCAGCAGCAATTCGATCAATTAAGTTCTATGCCAGAAATTCCTCAGGAAACCAGCCGAACATAACGAATCATTTGTTTTGTGTCTTTGACAATCATTTGTTGTATATTCAGAAATTCTATAAAATTATCACCCGATGGTGATATGCGTTTCATTGCGCCAAAAATAGATATTATTTCTGTTTTGTACAATAAAAATGAAAGAATTTTATTTACCTTTATCATTCGAAACAGCAAACTAAGAAAGACAAATTATGTTAGCCTATACTTATATCAAGCATGGCACGTTCCAGATGATGGAGAAACCTGTGCCGGAAATAAAAGATCCGCGTGATGCTGTGGTCCGCGTCACGTTAGGAAGTATCTGTACCAGCGATTTGCATATTAAGCATGGAAGTGTACCCCGTGCCGTACCCGGTATTACAGTCGGCCATGAAATGGTGGGTATTGTCGAACGGGTAGGAGAGAAGGTCACTTCCGTAAAGCCCGGCGATCGTGTGACGGTCAATGTGGAGACCTTTTGTGGAGAGTGCTTTTTCTGTCGTCAGGGATATGTAAACAATTGCGAAGACGAGCAGGGAGGCTGGGCATTGGGATGCCGCATCGACGGAGGGCAGGCAGAATATGTGCGTGTCCCTTATGCCGATCAGGGGTTGAACCGTATTCCCGAGGGAGTAAGCGATGAGCAGGCACTTTTTGTAGGTGATATTCTTGCCACTGGTTTTTGGGCAGCACGTATCTCCGAGATTTCGTCCGACGATACGGTGCTCATTATCGGAGCCGGTCCTACTGGTATATGCACCTTGCTGTGTACCATGCTGAAACATCCCCGGCGTATCGTTGTATGCGAAAAGTCGGAAGAGCGTATCCGCTTTGTACACGAGCATTATCCGGAAGTAATTGTGGTGCGCCCCGAAGAATGTGTCGAACAGATACGCAAGCTTAGTTCACATGGAGGAGCCGATGTCGTCATCGAAGTTGCAGGAGCGGAAGATACCTTCCGGCTGGCGTGGGAATGTGCCCGTCCGAATGCCATCGTTACCATCATGGCACTTTATGATCGTCCCCAGCAACTCCCATTACCCGATATGTACGGAAAGAACCTGACTTTCAAGACCGGTGGTGTAGACGGATGCGACTGTGCAGAGATTCTTCGCCTGATAGCCGAAGGCAAGATCGATACGACACCACTCATTACCCACCGTTTCCCGCTTGACAAGATAGAAGAAGCATACCGTATTTTTGAGAACCGGCAGGATGGAGTCATCAAAGTAGCCATTACGGAGAAAACAATGTAATACCTGGAAAAAAGAATCTAGTTGAAAAGATATATTTTAAGGAAAGGAGTAAATACCTATGAGAAAGAATTTTGGTGTAAAGACCTGGTTGTATCCGATGCCCGTATTTATCGTGGCAGCCTACGATGAAAACGGATTACCCAATGCCATGAATGCAGCATGGGGAGGAGTTTATACAGACAACATGGTTGGAATTTGTCTGGCAGAAGAACACAAGACAACAAAGAATATCCTTGCGACACGTGCATTTACCGTAAGTATGGGTACGGCAGACCGCGTAGCGGAATGCGACTATGTAGGTATCGTGTCCGGCAATAAGGAACCGGACAAGTTTGCCCATGCCGGATTTCATGCAGTAAAGTCGGCGTTTGTCAATGCTCCCGTCATCGAAGAACTTCCCATGACGCTGGAGTGTGAGCTCGTTTCATACGATCCCGAAACCTGTTTCATGACAGGACGGATTGTCAACATTTCTGTAGATGAAGCCGTATTGGGAGGAGACGGTAAAGTAGATGTAACCAAGTTGAAGCCGATTACCTACGATCCTATTCATCATGATTACCTGGAGATTGGTAAAAAAGTCGGCAATGCCTTTTCTGATGGCAAGAAACTGAAATAAACCGAGAAAGTCAATCAGTCTGCAAAAAATGTTCAGGCTGATTGACTTTCTGTTGAGATTATATCTTTTAATTTTTTGATTCTGATAAGACAGCTGTTACTGATAGTTAATCTGGTATTGTCTGTACGTTGTATAGATACTGTATCATTCAGGCTGCTTGTACGAATCATTTACTTCTTCTCGTTCCCATTAAAGAATTTCTTCCGGTAATACGAATTGGCAGTATAAAGAGCAGCAGCCGGATTGTTTCCCGTAACACGATCTTTTGTTACCAGCGTGGTAGTATAAGCCTCAGCATACTTGTAGAACAGACTGTCATGTCCTACACACAATCCGATTACCACATTCAGATCTGTCTTTGCTTCATTCAGCAGCCGTGCCTGTAGAATCGGGTTACACATGGCCGCCCCTATACTTTCACATTCAGCAGGAATACCCATCGAAGTCTTGGGTTGTCCGGCAACCTTGCAGATTACCGAATACGCTTCGAAACCGTTTGCCTGAAGAATGCGGGCGAAGATACGTGCTTCATTTATCAGTCCGATACAGTTGGCTATACCGATGCGGTGTGCATTTATTTTACGTGCAAACTCCATGATTTCCTGTACGCGTGTCCATTGGCAGTATCCCTCGTATTCCACTTCCGCACTGGCTATCATCACCTGGCGGTTGTTTCCCTCGTCATATCGTTCCAGCGCCCACTGGCGGTTTTCTTCCTTCAAGTTAGTTGTCAGGCAGAAATCAGGATAAGTACGGTCTTTATACTTGCAGTTTTGTGTACCGCAGTCCACACAAGAATGTATTTCTTTTTCCTTTTCCATAAAGCAGATCATTTTATTTCAGAGATGCTGCAAAGATAACCATTTCTTCAATCAGATAAGTCCCAGCCGATGGATATATGCCATAAACTGCTCTTTATAATTTTCTCCAATGGGGATATACACGTCTTTGCCGAAAAGAATACGGAAACGAGAAATTTCGGTAATCTTATTCAGATTGACAATGTACGAACGATGCACCCGCATAAAGTTCGGAGGAAGCATGGCCGACAACTTTTGCAGGCTGTTCAGTGTAATGACAGGCTTAGGCCGGTCTTCCATATAAATACACACATACTCACTCATCCCCTCTATATACAGGATTTTCTCTTTGTCAATGCGTATTACCTTGTATTCGCTTTTCACAAACAGTGTACTTTTCTCCTCTTCAGGTTCGGCAGTATTATGCGTCAGTCCGTACATTTGTCGTGCCTTTTCGGCCGCCCTCAGACATTCGGCAAAGCTGAAAGGCTTCATCAGATAATCAATGGCATTGAGCCGGAACCCCTCGATGGCATATTCCGAGTATGCAGTAGTAAAGATAACCATGGGAGGGTTCGGAAGCGAGCGTACAAAATCTATACCGTTCAGGTCCGGCATGTTTATGTCTGCAAAAAGCAAGTCAACAGGAGTGTGAGCCAGTATTTCGGAAGACTGGCAGGCATCCTGGCACGAGGCTACCAGCGTCAGGAACGGAATACGTGAAATATACCCCGAGAGCTGAGTCAGCGCAAGCGGTTCATCGTCGATAATCAGACATTTCATGATAGCGGAGGGATTATAAGTAAAACATGGTAAGACGTATCGTCTTCAGTTGTAGTAAATGTATAATTGTTGCCGTAGAGCAGATGAAGTCTTTTCTTTATGTTCTCAATGCCGATGCCGTGATGAGTATCGTGCGTACAGGCGTGTTTGCTGTTCTTGCATGCAAACAAAATACCTTCATCTACTTGTGCTATGCGTACATCGATAAACGAATCTTCACGGTAACTCACTCCATGCTTGAATGCATTTTCAAGAAGTGAAATGAACAGCAAGGGAGGAATCTGTACCCGAGGTACGATTATTGGAAAGTCCGTGCAGATGGTAAGCCGTTCGGTATATCGCAACTTCATCAGCGCAATATAGTTCTCGAGAAACTGAATTTCACGTTCCAGCGAAATCTGGCTTTTGTTGGCTTCGTAGAGCACATACCTCATCAACTTCGAAAGTTCAATGATTGTTCTTTTTGCCTTTTCCGAATCGATGTCGACCAGTGCATGAATATTGTTCAGGGTATTCATGAAAAAATGCGGATTAAGCTGATACTTCAAGTACTGCAATTCCGATTCCAGATGCTGATGTTCCAGTTCCTTAAGCATTTCCTCATCGTGAAGCGATTTCAGGAAGAAACGTATGGTCAGGTTAAAACCTACCAACAAGATAGCTACCGTAATATGTATCAGCAGAAAAGGCGGATGCATTGGGCGTATCGGATGTATTTCTTTCTCATCGGAAGGAAGTACGGGAAGATGCTGCATGTGAGGCATATCGAAGGCCGAATCCTGCACGATAAACTCTTTATGCTGACGGAATCCCGGGTGAGGATTGAACACTTGTATACATCCCGGAAGATACAGAAACAAGATACCGATGGTAAAAATCAACGACAAAACGTAGCGCGTATAGTATTTCTTGAGCAGGAGGCGTGGAATGAGTACATAGTTATGTATCAGAAACAGCAGAAAGAAAGGAAGCACCATAAGCCAGGTATCACTTACCTCTTTCCACAGTTCGCTTCCCTCCAGCGGATGATCATTGTCGAGCAGAAAACCGATGAGCGGAGTTCCCAGTATCAACACCCAAATGGAAAGATAAATAATTTGTTCGAGAAGTAGCTGTTTTTGCAGATGTTTCATTGTTGTGGTAGTTTTATGCCTGCAAAAATACGTTTGTACCTTACCCGTTGCAACTAAAATCGGCGAATGGAATGATTTTGCAGACCAAGTGTGCTTATTTTATCTTTATATACCTTTTTCTGTAAAGCCGTTTTACGGAAAATCTGATTTGTCGGGAGTTAACCGATAGAATGGGCGGGTTGGTTGATTCTATTTCCACATATAAGTCAACGTTTTTACATTTGTCATCCGAAACAACAACCCTTAAAAACTTATTTTATGATGAAGATGAGAAAAACAATGTGGGCTGTCTGCCTGGCTGCTCTGATGCCAATTTCAGCAGAAGCCGTTGCCGCTACATCATACGATGAACCGCAACAAAAAGAAAATACTCAGAAAAAAGAAATACCTAACCCTGAGAAAACGGCACGTAGGCGTACCGATGAAATGGATAAGGTACTCAATCTTACCGAGAAGCAATATAAGAAGATTTACAAGCTTAATCTGAAAGAAGAAAGGGAAAAACTGGAGGTCCTGATAGGCCGTGGAGGAAAGGATATGAACCGTCCTCCAATGAGAGAAGGAGGACGTCCCCCGATGATGAATGGTGGAGGTCAGCCTCCAATGATGGGCGGAGGTAGACCTCCTATGATGACACCACCAGCCGGCGATGATAAGATGAAAGAAGAGATGCAAGAGCGTGCCGAAAAGAAAATAAAGAAGCTCCGTAAGATTCTGACAGACGAGCAGTACGACCTGTGGCTGACAATGAAGCCCGAGCAGCCTGTGCCACATCCGATGCCCGAAGTCGGAAGACCAGCACCTCACGAGGAAGATTTTCCTGTTGAAATGTTACAGAACGAAACAGAACACGAATGAGCATGAAAATAGTATATAGCATGGCAGTGATTATATGCGCTGCCATGTGGTTTGGCTCTTGCCAGAATGAAGAACTCGACTATTATCCCCTTGAAAAGAAACACTTGGGAGAAACCTATACCGAGTATGTTATGAATAACATAATATCCAATGATACGGTAAGCCGCATAGCCCTGAATTTCTATCCGGAAGAAGTGACCTCACTGTCGTATGTCGACTATGACGAATCCACCTGTATATTTACTTTTCACCGGGGAAACACTTCCCGATACCGGCTTTCATGGGATTATGAAACCGATGGAAGCTACGTCGAGGTACAATACGGACAGAACGGCATGTGGTATACCGTAAACGAGCAGAAGCATTCCGGCGAATATCTTCTCACGGCAAACGATGGTATGAGCGTACGTATGTGTATACAAGGCGGTGGAACCATGTTTTCCGGTGACGGACTGATAAAATATTCCATTGCCGTCACCGTAAACCGTTTCTCTATCGAAGAAGCCGATTAGAGTAAATCGATCAATGCGTCTACGTCAGCCTCGCGTGTAGCCCAGCTGGTTACGAAGCGTACCACCGTTTCCTCTTCTCCGCGTGGTCCCCATAACTCGAAGGTTGCATGTGCCGAAAGGCGGTCGATATCCGCGTTAGGCAAGCAGACAAACTGCTGGTTGGTTGGCGAATCCATATGAAGTTTATACCCTTTTTGGACAAAACCCTGTTTCAGTTTCTGTGCCAGACGGACAGCATGTTTCCCCATCTCCAGATAAAGTCCGTCAGTAAACAGCGTTTCAAACTGAATACCCAACAGGCGTCCCTTGGCGAGCAGTGCTCCGTGCTGTTTAATCAGCGGGAAAAAATGCGGCAGACGTTCCGCATGCGGAGCCACTACTGCCTCGCCGAACAATGCACCCACCTTTGTTCCCCCTATATAAAACACATCACACAGGCGGGCAATGTCCTGCAAGGTGACATCTGTACCTGGAGCAGCCAGACCGTATCCCAGACGTGCACCATCCATATAAAGCGGAATATTCGCCTTGCGGCATACCCGGCTCAAAGCCTCCAGTTCACTGAGCGAGTACAGTGTACCATATTCAGTAGGGTGAGAAATATACACCATTCCCGGAGCCACCATGTGTTCGTAAGTTTCATCACGGTAAAAATCGGCGATATATGCTTCTACCTCCTCAGCACAAAGCTTTCCTTCATGTTGAGGCAATGTCAGTACCTTATGTCCGGAAGCTTCGATGGCTCCTGCCTCGTGCACATTGATGTGCGCTGTTTCTGCTCCCAGTACTCCTTCATGGCGGGCAAGCAGCCCGTCGATGACAGTTGCATTGGTCTGCGTACCCCCAACCAGGAAATATACTCCCGCTTCGGGCTGTCCGCATGCCTGGCGTATCAGTTCACGGGCATGGCGTGTATAATCATCGCTTCCATATCCGGATGTCTGTTCCAGATTAGTTTCCATCAGGCGGCGCATCACTTCCGGATGTGCCCCTTCCATATAGTCTGTATCAAAATGTAGCATAACTGTTATTCTTTAGTTTGTTTTCTTCGCTGACAAAGGTAGAGAAAAAAACTTTGCTCCGGCCGATATTCTTTCTTAACTTTGGCAAGAAAAAGAATATCCATATGCCCGTAATAGAAATAACCTCCCTCGAACACCCAGGAGTAGACGTGTTCGGAACCTTGACCGAAGCCCAGTTGCGTAACCGCATAGATCCCGAAAGGGGCATATTCATAGCCGAGAGTCCCAAAGTAATCCGTGTGGCACTCGATGCCGGTTATCAGTCTCTTGCACTGCTTTGTGAGAAAAAACATATCGAAGGAGATGCAGCCGATATCATTCTTCGTGCCGGTGACATTCCCGTTTATACGGGCAGCCGCGAGCTTCTGGCAAGCCTTACCGGCTACACACTTACACGCGGTGTATTATGTGCCATGCGGCGTCCCGCTCCACGTACTCCCGAGGAAGTCTGCCGCGATGCCCGTCGTGTTGCCGTGATTCACGGTGTTGTCGATACGACCAATATCGGAGCCATCTTTCGTTCAGCGGCAGCCCTGGGCATTGATGCCATCCTTCTTTCACCCGATTCTTGCGACCCTTTGAATCGCCGTGCCGTACGCGTGTCGATGGGCTCCGTTTTTCTCGTACCCTGGACATGGCTTCCCCGTCCAGTATCTTCGCTGCGTGAAATGGGGTTTTGTACCGCTTCCCTTGCTCTGACCGACCGTTCCGTTCCCATCGATTATCCGGAGCTTAAGGAAATTCCCCGTTTGGCTATTGTGATGGGTACCGAAGGCGACGGCCTTCCAGCCGAAGTGCTGTCAGAGTCCGATTATGTAGTCCGCATACCGATGTGGCATGGTGTTGACTCACTGAATGTAGCGGCAGCTTCAGCTGTAGCCTTCTGGGAGTTGCGGGCACGCCGGTAAAAAATAAGGGGCGCTTTACGGCGCCCCTTTTCTGTATTACCTAATTCATTATTTACCGATATCCATCAGCCATTTACCATCCACCTTTATCATTTTCTGAGTATCTTCTTTGACACTTCCGTCGCCATAATGCTGCTTGTAAGTGACAATCGCCGAGTTGCCGTCTTCAGCCATTTCCTCAGAAACAATTTCAATCTCTTTTAGTCCGCCCTTTTTCTCAATAGTCTTTGACCCCTTTTCCTGAATCATGGCAATAAGCCCCTCGCGTATTTCCTTAGCTTTGTCAGAGTCAGCCTCAGAGATGTTGCATCCGTCAATGAACTTCTCATAATCCTTGTCACTTAGTGCCGACATATAATTTTTCAGTGCGGCTCCAGGTGTACTGGGTGTACACGATACCATGGCTAGCACAGCAACCAGCATCAATCCCAAACGAATCAGTTGTTTCATCATAGTGTTTACATTTTAAAGTTAATAAATATAGGAAAAGAAAAACCTTGAGTTTACGGAAAACTGTATAATATTTTTAATCGTTTGTTGGCTGCAATGTCGTCGGGCATGAGGTATGTTCCTCCCATTGCCGGAACATTGATTTGCGTACGTCTTCCTTCTGAAAGACAGATATCCGCTTTCTGGTAGGCAAATTCTACAAGTTCGGTACAATACATTTGTGAAGTATCTGCCAGATTGTAATCATGATCAAAAAGAGTTCCCTTTCGAGCAATCTCCCAGGCTGTATGTGCAGCCCTCGAAGCAGCAATAGAATCATCCATAATTCTGGCTATTGCGCCACGTACAGCTCTGTCCTCGGCGAAAAAGCGTGATAACGGGTCTGTTTTTACACGGTCGGTGTCACCCTCAAAATCAGGTTCATCGGGGACAGCATGAATAACGAACCATTCATTGTCAATCTGTTTTAAGATTCCTACGTGCGAGTAAACCCCGTCTTTGCTGGCAGAAGTAACCACGTGACTCAGCAGTCCGGTACCGCGCCGGAATGCAAGATCACCATCAGCCAATATTCCGACAGGCATAATCCGCTTGCTCTTTGCTTTTGTATCCTTGCAGGAAACACATAAACAGAGAGCAAGCAGAGCGGGGAGTATGTGAAGCAGTTCCTTCATATACGAACAAAGGTAATAAATTAATTTTTTTTACCAATGCTCGATAGTATGTTTTTTGTTCAGTTTTTTTATGAATCGTACTGTAAGACCTCAGTCTTTACAATTCGTTTGCTGCTTGAAGTGCAGCTTCGTAGTCGGGTTCGTTCGAAACTTCTTTTACCAATTGCGTATAACGCACTTTGCCGTTTTCGTCTATCACGATGACAGCTCGTGCCGTCAGTCCCCTTAACGGACCGTCAGCAAGCTGAATACCATATCCTTGTACAAAGTCATGACTGCGGAAAACAGATAGCGGAATCACATTTTCCAGCCCCTCGACGGTACAGAAGCGCGACTGTGCAAAAGGCAAGTCCATCGAAATACATAGCACAACTGTGTTTTCCAGTTCCGAAGCCCGGGCATTAAACTGGCGGACCGACATGGCACACGTAGGCGTATCAAGGCTGGGAAAGATATTCAGAATAACCCGCTTACCTTTGAAAGACGACAGGCTGACTTCCTTCATTTCTGCGTTGGTAGCCTGAAAGTCGGGAGCATCTACTCCAATTTGCACCATTGGACCAGATGTATGCGATTCCTGACCACGGCAAATTACCGTTTCACCATTCTCTATACCTGCATTTCCTGCAATTGCGTGTATGGGTGCCAGGTTCAGTGTCAGCAAGGCTCCCATGCATAAGATAAATTTTGTAATCTTCATAACTATAGGCTTTTTTATTTATAAAAGCCCACAGCTCAGGAATGTTCTGTCTGTTGTGCGTTTTTTTGTTTTTTTAGTTTTTACGAATGTTGGAGGTAGAGGAATGCCCGATCCGGCTTTGGAATTGTGGGATGGGCGAGTGGAGCTGTTTATTTTGCGGACAAATTTAAGAAAAGATTTATCGGATAATCTGTATTTTTGTGAGACAATGCCTGATTAGCCATATTGTTATTCATTGACAGGCATTAAGAAGAGTTGTAGATAGAAAATAAATTTAGAAATCGAATATTCGATGTTAAAGAAAGGTATTTACGAGAATATCATCAATCAAGAAATTGAACGTGATATACATACAGCAGAGTCGCAACAAATGGTTTGCATACGTGAACAGATGGATGATGCAGAATCACCTAAAATTTTGGCTGACTATTTGGCAAAAGCGATTCGACAGAAATTGGAAGACACAGAAAACCTGCACGACAGAATGACGATAGTCAATAAAATATTGTCAGAATACGGGCTGGTAGATGATATACAGATTGCAGATACTTCCAACCTGTTGATGGAGGTCATGACGCAACAAAAAGACCTGTTGCAGCGAAGCAGCCGTTCGGAAACCGTTAGACCACAATCCGGCTTCCGGGTGAGCAATTTGTTTACCGGTGGAAGTAGTGTGCTTTCATTGGGCGAAGAAATTCGAAGGGAGATTGCCAGTGCCGACGAGATTTATTTCATTGTTTCTTTCCTGAAACTCTCCGGAGTACGACTATTGTTCGATGATTTGAAGAAGTTCTGTCAACGGGAAGGCACTCGTTTGCGTATCATTACAACAACCTATTGCGGGGCGACCGAGACCAAGGCCGTGCAGCAACTTGCCGAACTTCCTCATACGGAAATTCATATTTCTTATCAAACCGACATCGAACGTCTCCATGCCAAAGCCTACATCTTTGTACGTAATTCCGGCATGCACACTGCCTATATTGGCTCGTCCAATCTTTCCAAGTCGGCTCAGACCGATGGACTAGAATGGAACATGCGCGTGACGAGTGTAGAGAATCCACACATTATCAAGACCGCTTTAGCCACTTTTAGCCTATATTGGAATAGTCCGAACTTTGAAGATTTCCGTTTGGGAGGCATTGAAAAATTCCAACAAGAATTACATCGTAATACCTTCAAAGGGAAATCGGATACGTTCGTGTATCAGCGTTATTCTTTACTTCCCCACCAAAAGCAGATTTTGGACAAGCTGAAAGTAGAACGCGAGGAGTGTGGCAACTTCCGTAACCTGGTTGTGGCGGCCACCGGTACGGGAAAGACCGTGATTTCCGCTTTCGATTATCAAGCTTTCTGCCAGAAGCAGAAAGGAGCAGGGCTAACCAGTCGTATCCTGTTTACCGCCCATCGTGAGGAAATTCTTCGTCAGTCCCTGCACACTTACCGCAGTGTGTTACAAAACGCCAATTTCGGCACGTTGTGGGTAGGCAATGAAGCCCCTCAAACTGAGGCTGACTATGCCCATCTGTTTGTCTCCATCTCCATGTTCAACTCACGGTTTGAAGCCCTGTTTTCGCAGCTACCGGCCGATTATTACGACTATATTGTCATCGACGAAGCCCATCACAGCCAGGCCGACAGTTACCGAAAACTCTTCTCACATTTTCATCCTCAACTGTTGATTGGACTTACTGCTACTCCGGAACGTATGGACGGAAAAGACCTTCGTCCAGATTTTGGTGGACGCATCAGTGCTGAGATACGCCTTCCACAAGCCCTTCAGGCTGGACTGCTGACTCCTTTCCAATACCTGTGTGTGACTGACGATACCGATCTGAGCGATGATTCTTTATGGAACGGGCAACGCTATGTTATCGACCGTCTGGCTGACAAACTATGTGTGCCCGAACGAGCTCAACGTATTGTAGATGCTTTACACCGTTACTTGGCAGATGAATATACTTGCCGTGCCCTGTGCTTCTGTGTCAATAAGAAACATGCCGACTTTATGGCCAGTCAACTTCAGAAATACGGATTCAGTGCGCAAAGTCTGACTTCCGATACTCCGCAACCGCAACGTAAGCAACTGGCAACGGATCTTCGTAACGGATTGGTACACTACCTGTGTGTGGTCGACATTTTCAATGAAGGAGTCGATATACCCGAAGTAGATACGGTACTTTTCCTTCGTCCCACAGACAGCTTGACCATCTTCCTGCAACAGTTGGGTCGTGGCCTCCGTCTTTCTCCGGGGAAGACCGAACTTACTGTCCTCGACTTTGTGGCACAAGTCCATAAAAAGTATGATTTCGCCTCAAAATTCCGTGCCCTTACTCTGCGTCCCGAAAAGAACATCGCCCAACAGATAACGAACGGCTTTACCCTTTTACCTACCGGGTGCAGTATCATGATGGAAAAGCAGGCCCGGCAATACATTTTAGAGAACATTCAGCAAGCCATTTACAATAAGACTCGTTTGGTAAAAGAAATTAACTCTTACACCACTTTGCCTACGCTTGCTCAATTCTTGGAAAATAACGGACAAGACATTCGTGTGGTATATGTGGGAAACAATTGTTGGACGTCTCTCAAGCGGGCAGCAGGACGTATTTCTTATACCGATGATGCGATTACTCGACGCCTGGAAAAAGGCATGGGTAATCTGGTACATCATAACACCGCCTCCTATTTGCATTTCGTGGCCGATTTTCTGTCGGGAAGCAAACGTTACCTGGATGAAGACCATCTGCCGTATGCCACTATGCTGTACTATAATCTCTATCAGGAACGGATTGATAAAACCGAGCTGAAGGAAATGGGTATGTATCAGGCACTGGCTTTACTGCACGATGACCGTTATCGGTATTTCAAGCAAGAAGCTGCTGAAATCGTGTCTTACTTGTTGTCACATTTGGAAATTACCACCACACCGCTTGGTCTCGATGTGTTACCTTGCATCGAACTTTACGGATACTATACACGTGAAGAAATATTTACTTTGGTAGGACGGCAAACTGAAGAGAAAAGAATGTCAGGCTCAGTATCTGGTGTGTTTAACTTACCGGAATACGATGCGACTCTGCTCTTTGTTACGTTAAATAAATCTGACAAAGATTTTTCACCTTCTACGCAATACGATGATTATGTCATCAATAAAGACTACTTCCATTGGCAGTCTAAAAACACCGATTCCCATTACAACCGGGGAGGAAAGATTTATACCGAGCAACCTCAGCGTCATAACAAGATTGTACTCTTTGTGCGAGAGGAAAAGAAAGACGGTTTTGGAAACACCTGTCCTTTTCATTGTTTTGGCCTTGTAGACTATGTTTCTTCGCATGGTGATTTTCCTATGAATATCACCTGGAAGCTGGAGAAACCTGTGATGGCACAATACCTGAAAGTGGTATAAAAATAGGGGATGAGCTTCTTGATATTTAGAAGGTAAATCCTTGCTTTTCCCTGAAAATTGAGTTAAATTTACCTCGACACGTACGTGATGAGGTCTTGATACATTCGTGCTGATATCTCGTCACGTTCGTGTCGTGACCTTGACAGCAACGTGTTGAGGTATTTTTGTTAGAACATTTTTAGGAATTACGACTATCATATAACTAAAACGATTATGGCTATTAAATTTGACTTGTTTGAGAATCCGGTAAAAGAAGGTATTTCATCTCCGAAACTACATGCAAAAGTGATAACCAAAGATGTGGTGACCACTCGTGAAATCCGCGAAGCGATACACAAGAAATGTACCGCCTCTCCAGCCGATGTAGCAGCAGTTATCACGGCTTTGAACGATGAACTTTATGAGAAACTGAGCGATGGGTACACCGTACATTTGGACGGTATCGGCTATTTTAGTTTGAGTCTGAAATGTGCGCCAGACATCAATCCTCGATATATAAAGGATGACGATGTACAGGTGAGAAGCATCAAGTTCACGCCCGACAAAGATCTGATTAATCGTTTCCGGAATGTATGCTTGGAGCGTGAGGTAGATGATGCCCATCATTCTGCCAAGTTGGACGAGGAAGAAATGAAACAAAAGCTAGTTGAGTATTTCAAAACGCATGCTTTCCTGCAACGCCGTGACTTTGAACAGCTCACGGGATTTAATTCGTCGAAGGCTACGCGGGTGATTCGTGAACTGGTGAAGGAAGGGATGTTGAAGAATGCGGGAACGAAGTATCAGCCGGTGTATGTGATGGAGTAGAAAGGGTGAAATAAACTTATGAATGGCCTGACTTTTCTGGAACTTGATTATGAGATAAATATATTAAAAGACTCTGAATCCCTGTCTTTAAGTGTTCATTTGTCCTTTGTGATTTCAATAAATCATCGTATTTTTGTACATTTAAAAAGGACTGTATATAAGAAGTCGTTTAGGTATTTATCTCAGTTAATAAGATTTGTATGAATATAAAGTATACATTTTCAGGTCATGAATCATTTCCTTGCAAGTCTTTGTGGCTAAAAAAAGGGTATGATTTTGTGAATCATGAAAGAAATTTTAATGCTCCTGATGCAGTAATCGATTTAGGTGTAGGGAAGAATATGGTTTCATCTATTCGTTTTTGGTTGAAATCTTTTGGCCTGTATGATGGGGAGCATTTAAGCGAGTTGGCTGACTATCTTTTTGATGAAGTTGCAGGTCGGGATAAATATATGGAGGATTTAGCTACGCTATGGTTGTTGCATTTTACGATTGTGACAAGTGGTGAGGCTACATTGTATGATTGGCTTTTTAAAGGCTTACAGAAAGAGCGAAAAGAGTTTGATCGGGCTCAAGTTTTGTCTTATGTGAAAAGACGACTTTTGGAAGATAATAAGTATAGTTTGTTTAATGAAAATACTGTAAAAAAAGATATAGGGGTTTTATTGCTAAATTATATCATTCCGCAAAAGGCTTCTGCAAATGAAGATTATTCTTCTTTACTTCTTGAGCTTGACTTGATAAGAATGGACAGTGATAATAATAAAGCCTATTTCTTTAATATAGAGGGTAAACGACAAGTTACACCTGAAATCTTCTTTTATGGTTTAGTTAAGTTAAAAGGAGAGGAACAAACTATTCCTTATGAGCTTTTACAGGAATTAGGTTTGATCTTTTGTATGTCAGATTTGGAGACAATAAACATGTTAAAATATATCGCAGAAAAGTATAATAACTTTGTAAACTATAGTGACGTAGCAGGAATCCGGCAGATGCAATTTATTCAAGATATTGATCCGATGATGGTTTTAAATAATTACTACGACAATGCAGACATTTAATTTATCAGCCAATATAGAAAATGGGTTTGCTAAAGGGATGCAATATATTGTAACTCCTAACGCTCAGAATGTGGTCAACAATCTTATAAATGGATTCAAGACTGGTATCCATTCTTATACGATTATTGGTACCTATGGTACTGGTAAGTCTAGCTTTTTGCTTGCATTAGAAGCCGATCTAGATAAAAAGAATCGTAGTAAATATTTGTTAAACCCTAAATTGCTCTCAGAGTGTACTGAATTTGAAATCTTAAATATTGTAGGTGATTATGCAGATTTAAGCGTTTTATTAGGTCGTAAGCTTAATATGGAGGGTGCATCCAATAGTGTATTAGATGAGCTCAAGGCGTATTATCAGCGATTAGCAAAAGAAAACAAGTTTTTGCTGCTTGTCATCGATGAATTTGGTAAGGTATTAGAGCATGCCGCAAAAAATAATCCTGAACAGGAACTGTATTTCTTACAAAAGTTAGCGGAATTTGTGAATGTTCCTTCTAGAAATATTTTGTTGATAACGACATTGCATCAGAATTTTAGTTCGTATGCAAAAAGTTTGAATGAAGAACAACGAAATGAATGGACTAAAGTAAAAGGGCGCTTTAAAGAATTGGTTTTTGTTGAACCAGTTGAACAATTATTGTATCTTGCTTCATGTCAACGAAGAGGAGTTCATACTGCAATCGAAGATGAAGATACTTTCAGAGGAATATTCTCTCTTGGCCAAACGACTAAATTCTTAAAAGATACTTTATCATACTCTACGGCTAAGCAATTATATCCGTTGGATCCATTTGCCGCTTATGTGATGACTCAGGCCATTCAACGATATGGACAAAATGAACGCTCTTTATTCTCCTTCCTTGCGGCAAAAGGTCAAGGCTCATTGAATGAGTTTAAGCCTCAAAAGTGTATGACTTATAATCTTGGTATTGTATATGATTACATTATTTACAATTTCTATTCAACGTTGAAAGATGTACATTTTGATTCTACGAGTTGGAGTGTGATTCATTCAACGATTGTTCGTGCAGAAGGACTGAATATTTGGGCTTCACAGCGTGAGATGTGTGATGCAATAGAGTTGGTAAAAGCTGTTGGACTATTGAATCTTTTCGGGGTTGCTAGTTTTCATATGACCGTAAAAGAATTGGCATGCTATGCAAAAGATGCGATGAATATATCCAATGCTGAACACATTATTAATGAGCTAATACAAGTTCAGTTATTTCGTTACGCAGAATATAAACAGAGAGTAATCTTGTTTGAAGGTACCGATGTAAATATTGAGGAAGAAATGATAAAAGCAGGTAATGTGGTGCCTAAACCGGTCAATTATGCCGATGAATTGCGTGTATTTTTTAATAAACGCGTTACTCCTGTAAAAGCTCATTTCTATCAACGTGGTACTCCTCGATTTTTTGACTACATGATTCTGGACTCACCCATGGATATTGTTCCATCAGGTGATACAGATGGAGTCGTTGAGTTGATTTTTTCAACTCGTAATGATGCCTTAGATTCGATAAAAGAGTTTAGTAGAGAAAACGAACATGCTCTTGTTTTTGCTGTATTCAATAATACAAAGGATATCATTGGACATCTTTATGAGATTAATAAGTGTGATTATATTCTTAGTAAAGTTCTGATAGATAAGAATGATAAAGTTGCTATTTCAGAAGTAAAGAAGCATAAAGAATACGAGGAACTGAAATTAAATAAAGCCATTACAGATAACCTATTTTTTTATAACAAAAATGTAACTTGGGTGTATCGAGGTGTAGAACAAGAAATTATGTCACATCGAGATTTTAATAGTCTGATATCACATATTTGTGATGAGGTGTATTATAATACTCCTATCATGAATAATGAGCTTTTCAATAAACATAAACTTGGTTCTCCAATTGCTACAGCAAGAGCAAAATATTTAAAGGCTTTAGTTGGGAATAGTGATGAAATAGATTTGGGATTTGCCCCGGATAAATTCCCTCCAGAGAAGACTATTTATTACTCCTTATTGCGGAATACAGGCTTGCATGTTGAGGGGAGATTTACCGATGTACCCAATAATAATATAAGAACAGTTTGGGATGTTTGTGAAGAGTTTTTAAGAAGTACAGTAAATAAGGCTCGTAGAATATCTGAACTGTTAAAAATTCTGTCATCACAGCCATATAAATTGAAGCAAGGATTTTTAGATTTCTGGATTCCTACGTATTTCTATATGAAACGTCAGGATTATTCATTATATGATGTAAACACTGGTGGATATATACCAGAAGTAGATTTAGAAGTGTTGGCTTTATTTCAAAAACACGCGGCTGATTATGAAGTGAAGGCCTTTGCAGTGGATGGCATAAGATTGGCTTTCTTTAATCAATATCGGAAATTTATTAACTTAGATGATAAAGAGGCCATTAGTAGTGATAAGTTCGTAGAAACGATAAAGCCGTTCTTTATTTTTTATAATCGATTAAATGAATATACAAAGCATACACATAAGTTTAATCATTTGACGACTCTTAAATTCCGTGATGTATTAGCTAATGCTAAAGATCCAGAGAAAGCTTTCTTTGAGGACTTGCCTGAGGCTTTAGGGTATAAAAGAGAAGATTTGAATCAGGAACAATTTGTGTCAAATTATTGTAGCATTATACAGCGGGCTGTGAAAGAGCTCCGTAGCTGTTATACTCATCTTATTGATAGAATTGAAGAACGATTGATAGATACATTAGGATTTAAATCTTATGAATACTCAGAGTATATCATTGAGGTGAGAGATCGATTTAAATGTATAAAAGAATATTTGCTTACCGATAAGTTAAAAGAATTTTATCACCATGTAATGACTCAATTTGATAATCGGATAGAATGGTATCAGTCGATTTGTTATACTGCATTGGATCAATCTTTGGACATTTTGCGGGATGAACAAGAAGAAGAATTAGTTGATAATTTAATTTTTATGTTCCGTGAATGTGAAAAATATTCCGATATTGCGTCATTATTGAATGAAGGAAGTAAAGATGATGATATTTATGCTTTTGATTTAGTTTCTACTCGTGGAGCAGATATGAAAAATCAGACTTATCGTTTGCCTGAAAAGGACAAACAACGGTCCAAAGAATTGGAACATAAAATCAACAGTCTTCTTTCAGGAGATACAAATTTTGATATCTGTACGTTATTAAGTATATTAAATAGCAAGATTAACCTATGAAAGTAAGACATATATTAGGAATTTCTGGAGGAAAAGATAGTGCGGCATTAGCTATTTATCTAAAGGAAAAGTATCCGAATTTAAAAATAGAATACTATAATTCTGATACAGGATGTGAGTTGCAGGAAACTTATGTCCTGATAGATCGTTTAAAAGCATCTTTGGGTAAGATTAAAGATTTGAAATCAGTGAAGAATGAGAATCTCTTAATTACTCCCTTTGAATATTTTTTGAAACTAGTAGGAGGTTATTTGCCTTCTCCACAGGCTCGTTGGTGTACGAAGAAAATGAAACTAGAGCCTTTTGAAGAGTATGTAGGGGAAGATTATGCAATATCTTATGTTGGTATTCGTGGAGATGAAGAGCGAGATGGATATGTTTCTTCTAAGCCTAATATTCAGGCTGTATTCCCCTTTCGCAAAAATATTTGGAGTTTGGATGTAATAAATAAGTTCTTGCACAATGATAATTTAAATCGAATCATAGATATTTACAATGAATTGTATCCGGAAGGGGTCTTAAAGGATGAATTGATGGCTTTAGTAGGGAAGCCTATAACCAAACAGTTTTACTATTCAAAGAAGTTAAATGCCTTGTTGGATTTTGATATCAGAATCTTTAATCATGCCGTTTTTAGGTTTTTAAAGACGACAGATTATCCTGTAGGAAAGTTGAAAGAATCTGAATTTCCTTTATTGGATAATACGGATATATTGGTAAAAGAGGATATTTTTAAGCTGTTAGAAAAAAGTGGTGTAGGAGTTCCAGATTATTACAAGGAGATACCATTTGAGGTTGATGGACAGAAAGGAACTTACTGTAGAAGTCGTTCTGGGTGTTATTTCTGCTTCTATCAGCAGAAAATAGAATGGATTTGGTTGTATGAACAACATCCGGATTTATTCAAGAAAGCAATGGAGTTTGAAAAGGATGGATATACTTGGATTCAAAATGAGAGTTTAGCCGAACTTATCAAACCAGAACGAATTAGACAGATAAAGTTAGATATAATAAAACGTCAAGAGGCGAACAGGAAACAAAATAAAAGTTCTAAATTGGCTGATGTCTTTGGTGACGAGGTAATGTGCGCAAATTGTTTTATTTAATTATAAGGAGGTAAGCTTATGTTGCGAGACGTTGTATGGTCAGACGATGGAATGTATAAGGTGGGTGATGTATACAATCCTGAACGTTTTTTTTCTGATGCATTAAATAATAGTTCAGAGTTTGATTTGCAACTAGGATACTTTAGTTCTGCTACTATTAGCGTACTTGCAACAGCTTTTGCTTCTTTCATATCAAAAGGTGGGAAGATTAGATTGGTGATTAACCAAATTGTTTCTTCTAAAGATAAGGAATCTATAACCAAAGGTTTAGGAGAGAGTCCGATTAATTGTGTGGATTTGTCTGATTTTTATCTGTTGAGAGAAACCTTTGATGAGTATCAGGAGCAATTTTTCAATTGTCTGGCTTTTATGATTCGAAATAAAACAATCGACATTCGGATTATTAAACCAAAACTAACCAATGGAATAGCACATACAAAGTCTGGACAGTTCCGAGATGGAGATAGTGTGACTTCATTTATTGGTTCTGCAAACTTCACTTTGGGAGGGCTATTTACGAATCTAGAAGAGATTAAAATAGACCGAAGCGACTCTTTGGATAAAATGACACAAAAGCGCATTCAAAATCAAAAGAAAGATTTTGATGCGATTATGGCCAGAGAGAAAAAGGATATAGAATATCTTTCTCCAGATGCTTTAATTGCTGCAATTCGTACTTACTCGGATGTGAAGGATATAGACGAATTGTTGGATGTGGAATTAAAATTGAAAGAAATAAAGAAAGGAAAGAAAGCATCTATTGTAATAGATACCAATGTTCCATGTTTTCCTTTTGATGAACCTCGAGAATACCAAAAATTAGCCTTTGAAAGTTGGAAAAAGAATAAACAGAAAGGGCTTTTCGCTATGGCTACAGGGACAGGTAAGACTATTACCTCTCTGAATTGCTTATTAGAAATATATAAACACTCAGATTATTATAAAGCATTGATATTGGTTCCTACAATAACGTTGGTAGAACAGTGGGAAAAAGAATGTCGAAAGTTTCATTTTAATAAGATTATAAAGGTCAGCTCGAAGAATAATAATTGGAAAGAAGAGGTGGCTAAAATCAAAATTGGAGAACGTCTAAGCTCTACAGGTAGGGAGAACTCATATATTATTATTTCAACTTATTCTTCTTTCGCCAAAGAAAGTACCTTTTATGATTTAAGTGACTTTCCTAAAGGGAAACTTTTATTGATTGCCGATGAAGTTCATAATATGGGCTCTAAATTAATTATGAAAAGACTTCCAGAAATAAAATATTTAAGGCGTATTGGCCTTTCTGCAACTCCGGACAGACAATATGATGAAGAAGGGAATTTGGCAATAAATTCATTTTTTGGAGTTAAGGATAGCTATACATTTGAGTATAGTATGGAAGAAGCTATTAGAAATGGTGTATTATGTAGGTATTGCTACTATCCTCATATTGTGAGGTTAACAGATGATGAAATGGCAGAATATGTAGTACTATCAGAAAAGATAGCCAAGTATTATTCTGCAAATCAAAGTTCACTTATAAAAAGTGATCCTATTTTGACAGCTTTATTATTAAAAAGAAAACGTATCATCCATAAAGCAGCAAATAAAAAAATAGTTTTTAAAAATATATTAGAAGAGTATTATAGAATTAAAGGTAATTTGAAATATTCTTTAGTGTATGTGCCAGAAGGAGAAGAGCCGGAATCAGAGTCTGATATATTTGATATGAAAGATGTCATAGGTGTTGATGAGTTTACGGATAGTTTGATAGATCAATATACTCTGATTGTCAGAAATATAGATGAACGTATAACGGTTAGAAAGTTTACATCTCAATCAAGTGATAGAGATAACATGATAAAAGATTTTGCAGATGGGAAGATAGATGTGTTAACTTCAATGAAATGTTTGGATGAAGGAGTAGATGTACCGAGAAGTGAACTGGCTATCTTCTGTGCGAGTACTGGAAACCCACGGCAATTTATTCAAAGACGTGGTCGTATTTTACGAAAACATCCAGATAAGCATATGGCTATTATACATGATTTAGTGGTAGCTCCAGAGGTACAAATGGATACAGCGTCTTTTTATTTAGAAAAAAGTTTATTATCCAATGAACTGAAGCGTGTGAAAAATTTTGCTCTGCTTTCAGAGAACAGTATCGATAGTGTAACTGAGTTGGATGATGTGATGCGTTATTATGGCCTTTCAATGTTTAATTAATAAAAATATAATCTATGACAAACGGTGATAAAATTTTCAAAGCGGTTATAGAAGATTCTGCTTTAATTAGTTATGGAGGATATAACCCTGATGACTATGATTCGTTACAGAATGCTTTAGATGATGAGAATGTTGTAATTTCTACCGTAGCAAAGATAATATATTATCAACTTAGAGGACATTCAGAGAGAGAAATATATAATGAAGTAACTAATTTCCTTAAAAACAATGTACTATGATAATAAATAAAATTATAATCCGAAATTTTCGTAGTTATTATGGAGATAATACTTTTGAGTTTAAGGATGGGCTAACTTTGATTATTGGTGATAATGGTGATGGTAAAACTACATTTTTTGAGGCATTAGAATGGTTGTTTAATACATCGCAGACAGAAGATAAAACGGAACGAATCTTATCAGCTAAGCGGAAGAAAGAGTTATTTGATAATGAGACTGATTCGGTTCGAGTTGTAATGTATTTTAAGAGTGAAGGAGATAGTGATAAGATTGTAGAAAAATCATTAGACTTTACTCGTGATGGAGATAGTATTATATCTTCAAATTATCAATTCAATGGATATGATTGTATTGGATCTGAACGTATTATGCGGAGCGGAAAACAAATGTTGGATTCTTGCTTTGATACGTACATGCGTAGATACTGCCTTTTTAAAGGAGAAAACAATTTGAATGTTTTTGAAGATGAAAAGGCTTTAAATACGTTAGTGGAAAAATTTTCAGATATACGTGATTTTGATTCATTTGTTTTATTAACTGACAATCTGGAGACTACATCAGATAAGGCATATAAAAAAGAACTGAAATCAGATGACAAGATATCAAAGCTTGCTAAGACGTATGAGATGCTTCAGATTGATATAATGACCAAAATTCGTGAAGTAAAATCTGATTTGGAAAGACAAGAGAGTGTAGCATCTGATTATCAAGTTCGTATTGAGGATTTGGAACGGAATCAAGAAGCTAGTGAAAGATATCAGGAAATTAAGTCTAGAATAAATTCGTTGACAGAAAAAAAACGCCGTTTAGAACAACAATCTACAGAGAATTATAATTTAAGACTTTTAGATGATGAATGGATTCTTTGTGCTTTCCCAGGTATATTAAAGGAATTTCAAGTAAAAGCAGCTGCTTTGGCTCGGACTAAGAGAAAGTTGAATAAAGAATACATCACTCAACAAGCTAGATTGAAGGGTAAACAAGAGGCTTATGAGGAATTGACCATTTTGTCAAATGGGGCAACTGCTTTACCATGGGATTTACCTGATTTACAGACTATGCAGGAAATGATAGATGAGCATATTTGTAAAGTATGTGGAAGCCCTGCTCCAGAGGGGTCTGATGCCTATAATTTTATGGTTAGGAAGCTAGAAGATTATAAAAGACATCTAGAAACTCAGAAAAAGGAAAATGAAAAGAAAATAGAAGATAAACCATTATTTCCTAATAATTATATTAATGAAATTCGCAATTTAGGAATTAGTTTGGGGGGAGATGAGTCAACTAGAGTCTTTGGATATGCTAATGAAATTAGGGATAATATAGAATTTGTAGCCGCAAGAAAGATTGATTTACAGAAAGTTATTGAGCAATTGGAGGATGCAGAGGAGGAACGTAAACGAATCATTATACAAGCAGATGGGGTTTCAGAAAGTCTTTTGGAAAAGAACTTTCATGATTTAAAGGGATTTTTTGAGGAGAAGAAAAAGGCTGATGACAGAATTGTAGAGTTAAAAAGAAAACTTTCTGATTTGATGGCTCAAAAAACTGATATTGATGCAAAGTTCGAGGAATTATCCCCATCGAAAGGTATGACAAAGGTTTATCGTGATGTTCATACAATTCTTGATAGAATTTGTCGTGCATTTAAATCGGCTAGGGAAAAGAATCTAAGAAACTTCTTAGATAAACTAAGCGAGCACGCTAATTCTTATTTGGAGAGATTAAATCCGGCTGATTTTCACGGGACTGTAAATATTATCGAAAGAGCAAATGGACAGGCTAAAATTAATTTGATTAGTTCGAATGGCGATCATATTTATGACCCTAACGGGGCTTTAAAAACAACAATGTATATGTCTATTCTTTTTGCAATTTCCGATTTAACTACTTTAACTAGAGAAGAAGACTATCCTTTGATATTTGATGCTCCAACTTCCTCTTTCGGTGAAATAAAGGAAGATGAATTTTATAATATTATTGCGGGTATTAAGAAACAATGTATCATTGTGACTAAGGATTTGCTTGAAAAAGATGTGTTAACGGGAGATTGTCGTATAAATCAAAGCAAATTAGAAAATTTGAAATGTTCTGTTTACCGAATTGAAAAGGAAAAACCTTTTAATCCCCTTGACTTATCTACAGTGTGCATCAAGATTTCGAAAATAAAAGATTAGTGCTATGAAAAGAGATAAATTATTTGATCTTTGGGAAGGTCGTGACCCAGAATTTGAAGTTCAGTATGAAGAGCCAATTATAAAAAGTTTATGTGATTATGGAAAAGGAACATCACAATATCAGGAGTCTCGTGCAAAAGTTTTAGGAGCAGGTTATGAAGCCTATATTATGGCTTTTTTCATAGGTTTATACTTTGATAAAAGTATACCATTAGAGGGGGAAACTAAAAAGTTTGGTTGGGCTATCCGAAATTGGGGTAATGTAGATGCACGTAAGGGACGTAGAAATTATCATGAGATAACGAAGTTCATGTTTGTTGCTTTAGTCGCGCGTGCAGATATTGATTTTATAGCTCTGGATAAAGGAGAAATTACAGTACGAAAAGCGGTCGATATTCTTATTCAAAAGATGGAAGAGTATGCTAATTATGGATTTTATTATATGCTGAAAGAGAAATTGGAAATAAATCCTAATTATTTTTATCGGAATAGCGCTTTTTTGGATATATTTACATCTTTGATTAAAGAAGAGCCTAACAGCTTCGTGGATTATGATGACGATGATGAACCTGAATCTTTAGACTAATATAATGTTTAACCAAGTAATCAATACTCTATAAAATGGATCAGAAGAGAGTTGGATTTACAATAGATGCTGGCTTAATTCAAAGATTGGGTTATGAGTTGGTTGGTAGGGCAGAGACTGCTGTTTCTGAACTAATAAAAAATGCATATGATGCTGATGCTAGGAATGTCAATGTTTATTTTAAAAATTCTAATGTGATTGGTGGAGCATTGGAAATTTGTGACGATGGACTTGGTATGGATGAGGGGCAGCTTATAAATGGTTTTATGAGAATATCTTCATCAGATAAAATTCATAATCCAATATCTCCGAAATATAAGAGGCAAAGAGCTGGTCGTAAAGGGATTGGACGTTTTGCCACACAACGATTAGGGGAAGAACTTGTAATTATAACTCAGACGGCGAATAGTGATAATGCTTTAAAAATAACCATAGATTGGAATTCTTATATATCGGATGCTGATTTGACTTCTATTACATTTCCTATTGAAGTTATTCCAAAGCTTCAAAAGGAAGGTACTATTTTAAGAATAAATAAATTAAGAGATGTTTGGACAATAGCCTCAATAAAACGTGTTTATAGATATGTTATAGACTTATTTCAGCCTAATTATTTGTCTGATAGAACTGCAAGTGATTCTGATGATGTTTATTTTAAAACAAATTTTTATAAACAAGATGCTAATGATTTATTTTGTGAACCGATTTTTAATGAGCAAATCTCTATATTTGATAAGGCATTAGCGACTTTTGAAGGATATATAGATAAAGAACATATTGGTCATGTGTCAATTAAGAGTGAGAGTTTGGAATTAGATGATGTAATAGATATTGTAGGAAATGATAATCAAGTTTATATAAAACTTTCTGATGTACATTTTAAAATCTATTATTTTATTTATAACCGTCCATTATATTATGGAGACCGAATTACCAATCAAGAATTGAATTCAATTCAAAGTTTATCTTTAACAGCATCTGGGGTTAGACTTTATAGAAATGGATTTAGAGTTTTGCCTTATGGTGAAGCAACTGATGACTGGACAAAGGTAGATCGAAGATGGTCTTCGGATTCTGGGGTAATAAATGTTCCATTAAGTAATAAAAATTTATTTGGTTTTGTTGAAATTCAGGACCCGACAGGAATGCTTTTTGAAGAAACTTCTAGTCGTGAGGGCCTAATCGAAAATGAAGCATTTAATGAATTATCTGATTTTGTACATAAATCATTAGTTGCAGCAAGACAAAGACTGGCCAGTGCTCTTACACGATTTAAGAAAAGAAGAAATGCTGATGTTCTTGAGAATGATACAGAAAAGGAGTCTTCAATAAATGAGAAACTGGATTTCTTAGATAAGATGATAAATGATAGTGTTGCTAACTTAAATAGTGACAATCAAATAGATAGAAATAAAAGATTTTATGAAGGTAAACAGATTGTTCATGAATTGAGGGGACAACTGGAAGAATTATCTATGCTAAGGGTTTTAGCGGGGTTAGGGTTGTCAATCGGAGAATTTACACATGAGATAAAGCAATATAGGCCTTCTATTTATGGTCAGATACATCAGTTACTATTGATGTCCTTACCGGAAGAAGCTATTAATCGGGTCAATAAAATAAAATATAACTTTGATAATCTATTTGTGTATACGGATTATTTTAGAAAAACAATAACTCAGAATCTAGATAGAAGAGTTGAATCTATAGATATATTAGAGGTTATTGACGATTTTAGAAGGATTATCGAAAAAGATGCAGACCAGTTTGGTATAAAATTTGATATAGTAGCAAGAAGTTTTGATGTGACAATAATTCCTATGCATCGTTCTGAGTGGAGTTCTATTCTTTATAATTTGTATTCAAATGCCAAAAAAGCAATTGTGAGAGCTAAGAGGGATATTGGTACAATTCGGATTGTAGTAGGGAGCCTTAATGATGATACAGTTGTTATAGATTTTGAGGATAATGGAGATGGAATTCCCCTAAAAAATTGGGAACGTGTTTTTGAGGCTTTTTTCACGACCACATCCCCCGCTAGCTTTGATGCCCCTACTGATGAGCAGATGGTTGGAACAGGATTAGGTTTGAAAATAGTAAAAGATATAATAGTTTATTATAAGGGAAAAATTTATTTAGTTCCACCTGAAGAAAACTTTTCTACTTGTTTTAGAATAGAATTACCTAAACAATAAAGAATTATGGAGAATAAATATTTATATATTGATGATGATAATCATGAAAATGCTGTAGAGAAAATAGACGGCTTTTTATCTGAAAATCTGAAAATAGATACGGTTCAGCATAGCAATTCTTGGGAAGAACAGTTAAAATATATTCAGAATCATTCAGATGATATTGATGGATTAATTTTAGATTTAAAGCTGGATGATTGTTTAAATGAAAATAAGAAAAGAGCTACTTTTAGAGGCTCAACATTAGCTCAAGAAATAAGATCACGGCAAAAAGAGAATCTTATAAAACAAATGCCGATTATTCTATTTTCAGCCAATGACAAAGTGAAATCTTCTTTAGAAAAAGCAGGTATTGATATATTCGATTTATTTATAGACAAAGGTAGTGTTAACGTTACAACTTTTAATATTTATTCAAAACAGTTAGAAGCACTATCTGAATCTTATAAGTTAATAGATCAATCTAAGGATATTATTTTAAATAGTATATTAGAAATAGATATAGAAGAATTAGATATTCGTTTTATAGAGACTTTAAATTCTTTGTTACAGAATCCATTACATATAATTCTAGGCTTTATTCTTAATCAACTAATTTTAAAACCGGGATTATTAGTAAATGAAGATTTATTAGCTGCAAGATTGGGAGTTGATAAATATAGATCGAAGGATTGGAATAGTCTGATAGAAATAATTTCACAGACGTGCAAATATAATGGTGTATTATCTAAAGGATGGGAAAGATGGTGGATGTGTTTAGTTGAAAAATGGTGGTATGAGAATATTTCTACGCAGCATTTGCGGACTGTCTCTGCTCAAGATCGGGTTAAATTAATTTGTGATGTCACGAATTTAAAAGATTTAGTTGCTGCTGAGAAAATTGAATATGCTAAAAGTGATGAGTTTTGGTGCGTTTGTAAAGGACTTAATAAGCCTTTAGATCCACTTGATGGATTGTTGATTGCAAATCAGGATCATTTATATATTTGGCAAGATCAAGAGTATGTTTCTGTTTATGCAGCATTGATGAGGATAAATAGAGGAGAATGGCAAAATATAGCTGCTGTTGAACAAGGAAAATTTGAAACTTTAAAAAGAATATATAGTAAAAAAAATGAGTAGTTATTCTCAAATCATTAGCGATATTAGTCATGTTTCATATTTACTACAAAAGGCACAGGTTTGTTATGATTTGTCGCCAATTAATACTGCAATAGGAAGAATGACTAAATTCTGTGGTAAAGACGGGTTAATCGGATATTCAGTTGATAAATTGAAGTTTCAAATTACAGATATACCAAGAGGCACTGTACCTAACAATATTGAGATATTGGAGTTATGTTTGAACATAGAAATCAATGAAAAAAAATTAAAAGAACAAGAGGTTCAATATCCAATAAAGGTAGACGAGAATCTATCTTATAATTTTAGTTTAGAGTTAGATGGTTGGGATAAGTTTGCTGTTTGTCATTATGCAAGCTGGCACCTAGATTTTGATAAGAAAGATGAAAAAGAGGTAGACTTTATTCAACCTGTTTTTCATATGACTTTTGGAGGTAATTATTTAAAAAAGAAGATTCAAGAAGGTAATGATTTTGGGCATATGCTGTTGTTACTTTCTCCAAGAATCCCATACCCACCAATGGATTTAATATTAGGAATTGATTTTGTCTTAAGAAATTTTTTTAAGAAGTCACAAATACAGGGTATTTTAGAGAATAGTCAATATCAACGAGCTGTCAAGAATTCTCAATATAGATTATGGAGACCCTATATGTTATCTCTGGCACATTATTGGTGCGGTATGAAAAACTGTTTGGGTTTTTGTATAGATGATGGATTAGAATATGAGATTATGCCTTATTTGATGAAGTAGAACTAAATGTATATTTATAATCTTTTGCCGTCTGTCTCGAAGAGTAGAGATAATTTGTGAAACGGCTACTTGTGTGGCGTTTTATGATGGTTATCCGGTATCGCCTGGTCATGCATTGATTATCCCCAAGCGACATGTGGCCTCTTATTTTGATCTGACTAATCATGAGCGGGAGGCTATGAATGTGATGCTTCAGTACGTGAAACAGAAGGTAGATGAGCGCTATCATCCAGATGGGTATAATATAGGCATTAATGTGAACGAGGCAGCAGGGCAGTCGGTTTTCCATGTACACATGCATCTGATTCCTCGCTACAAGGGTGATGTGCCTAATCCGAAAGGTGGGGTGAGAGGTGTGATTCCGTCAAAACAGAAATACTGATATAGAAACTGGTAATTTTATATTTTCATTAAAAAAACTGCCGCAACTGTCTGACAACGAGAAGGGGACGTTTGGATGTTGGAGCAGACAGTCGCGACAAGTTTTTGATTAGTTTGAGAATAAGTTATAGCTTATTCCGGCATGAAAGGCGAAAAGAGTCTGTGGATTTTTAGAGGCTTCTTCGGCTGCTATGACAAATCCGACACCTCCGGTGATTCCTAGTCGTTTGTAAATCTGGTGAGAGTATTCGAGCATGGCTCCAAATCCTATTTCCGACTTGTTGTACTTGCTGAAATATTGGGGACCGCCATACATCCCGATTGCCAGAAACTTGGACAAGTGTAACTGGACGCCTACATTCCACAAATACTGTTTGTCGTCGATCCTTTCTGGTTTGTACTGGGTGTTGTAGCCAAAGGATGCTGTAAGACCGAACACTACGGGAGAGATGTATTTCAGGCGGATGCCGGCGTTACCGTAAGCAAATCCGTAGCCTGCTTCCAGATAGATTGAATGACTTTCGTGGTTCCATCCTTTTGCCTCTGTCAAATCAACCAAAGCTTCAGCTGTTTTTTCCGTCCACTCTGGATTAGAGAAAGAATTACGTGTGGAGGGTGTATAGCTTTCGTTGTCTGAACGAGGTGTTTCGTTATCGGCGTGGGGGAACAGGGTGGTAAGGTAATAGATACGTACGGTCGGTTTACCGGTTCCTACGGAAACTTTTCCTCCGGTATCCATTATTTTTTTCCCCTCACAGTCGAATGCCTCGAACCAGGAAAGAGAATTGGGTATTGTTATTTCCGTATGGATGGTGTAGTTGCCGTATGGCGTTTTCAGCGTAACAGGCGTGCAGATGTTACTTCCTACCTTGAATATGGTATAGTATTCGTTTTCTGCATGAACTGCCAGAAGTTGCACACAAAACAACCAGATAAGTAAAATCCACTTCTTCATGATAGTTGTTGGGTTTAAAGTATGAATAGTTTTGTATATCAGAACTTATAGCCTACAGAGAGCAGGAGTGCTCTGTGTTTTCCGCCGCCGTCAACAACGGGTACGAAACCTAAATCGTAGTTCATGCCTATGTTCCATGACTGGAGTATTTCGAAACCGATTCCCAGACCGATACCGAAATCGAATCTTTTCATGGAGTCGAATGTATTGATTTCATAGCCTCCTCCAATCGAGCTGCCCCATAGGCCACTATCCATTCCCAACTTGGATTTTCCTCCCAGGCCAAAGGCAAAATACGGACCGGCATTGAAGGTCAGATTGAAATTTTCTGCTATGTTGAGGCGATATCCTGCCATGACAGGTATTTCCAGGAAGATAGCGTTTTCTGTTGTCTCTACGGTAGCGACATCTCCATCGCCTACATTACTCGATTTGGAACATTTGTCCCCTTTGGAAAGGAACAGAAGAGAGGGTTGGATAAAGAAGTTTTCGGAAACTTTTTCGACGGGTATTTCCAGGTCTGCACCAATCAGCCATCCTATTTTTCCATCGCTGTAGTTGCTTTTACTGATCTCGCTGTATGTAATTCCGGCGCGTACGCCTACTGATACGTCTTTGCCAAAAAGACTGAAGTTACGCTGGGCGCAAATGTGGCTGGCAGATAGAAGCATGATGACTGTCAGCATCGGGAATAACATGTGTCTGTTTAATCTCTGTCTTTTCATAATCGGTTTAGTTTAATGCCTACAGACTCTTTGATTAGGCTGGTAAATAATAAAGACGTAAGAGTCTTTTGGTTAATGTTGTAACGCCTTGTGTGATTGTAATAAAGCCGGACTGTTTTTAGTCTTTTTTAGCTAAATGGGTTAAATTTATTTTATCACAAAGGAAAATAAAAAAAATGTTTCCTCTGTCACATGTTTTATGGACAGAGGAAACATAAAATTAACGACATGAAAAGTGTGTGGATAAACAAAGGTAGTCTGTTTGATAGACCGGGTATGTTACTGTCTGTCTGACTGGGCAGCGACATGATAGATACTGAAGTTCCGGATGAGGGGTGTAGATACACACTGTTCTACAATCAGACGAAAGGCTTGTGCTTCGACTTCTGAAAAGGCTTCGATGCGTTTGTGTCCTACCGAACTGCCTTTGGCTACTGTGGCCCATTTGCCGTTGATCAAAGCTTCTATGCGGTAGGCACGGATGTGTTCGCCTTCGGTTATGTCTTCCTGTATCTGGTAGTAGTTTACACGTTGCGGCTTATCGAAAGTTATTGACAATTTCTTTTTATTTTTTCCGGAGGTTTGTGCCAGGGGAGTTCCGAAACGCCGTTGTATTTCATTTCCCCATTCTTGCAGCCGGTGTACATCACCATCGGGTATCAGTCCTTCGGGATTGGGTGTCAGTCCTACCATCAGAGTTGCATTGCGACCTACGGACTTTTCGTACATCTCCATCAGGTTTTCCAAAGGGTAAACAGCCTTGTCGTCGTCGCCCGGCTCCCAGAACCACTCGTGCCGTCCGTTATAACCGCGCAAAGGGGTATCGGCCATGGCAGGAACCCAGAACTTTCCTTCAGGATCGCCGTGGGCCAGCAGCTGGTTGTGGTCGGTTATCCCGTCAGTGGCATTGCTGTGGCTGTATGGATAAGGAAAGCTCGACCAGCAGGGGTAGCCTACGGTTCCGCTTTCTGATCCTCCCCAGCGCAGGTCTGCCCGGTTGACATTGTGGTAGAACAGGCAGTCGGGTTGGTATTGGTTGACGATAGGTTCTACGTTGGGTCCCAGACCTTGGGGATCGTCGGCTCCTCCGTCGAACCAGATCATGAATAAATCTCCGTAACGGGTACAGAGCTCTGTCACCATTTTTTCGCACAAGCGTTTGTACCATGCCTGACGGTTGCGGGCAAATTCTCCCTCGCCTTCGGCCTTAAAATTATGGATGCCCAGCAGGGAGTTCCATCGGATACCAATGTAGATGCCCGGCTGCAGGCCGTACTTGCGGCAGGAGTTTACAAAATCGCGTACGATGTCGCCTTCGCCATCGCGCCATTTTACTGCTTTCAGGCAATATGGGTTTACATCGCTTTGCCAGAGTCCGAAACCTGTTTCGTGTGTGGCTGTAAGGATGGCAAATTTGGCTCCGGCTGCTTTGGCTGCTTGTATCCACTGGTCGGTGTCCAGCTTGTCGGGATGGAAGATGTTGTAATCTTCAATTGGATTGATGCGGTTGTTTCCCTGACCGTACACTTGTCCGTCGAATACATGCAGGTCGTAATGGAAAACTACTCCCAGTTCGGCTTCGTGCCATTTTATCTGGTGTGGAGCTGGTTTGGGTAACTGGATTTCTGTGCCATAGGCACTGCTCAGGTTACATGTGAAGAAGAATGTCAGCAGTGTAAATACGATTTTTTTCATAATTATGGTTTTAGGTAAGAGCTGAACGGATCGTGTGTCTGTTCGAGCCATAATAAGAGTTTCTGGTTTAAGGAGTCGCAAAGTGAAGGCTTACGGCTTGCTAGGTTGTGCAGCTGATCGGGATCGTTTTTCCGGTCGTAAAGCCAGGTTTGCGTTTTCTTTCCTTTTTCGAATGCTACTACATAGGTGTATCGGGAAGTACGGATACCTCGTTTGCCGGATGTCGGGTCGGAAGGAACGCAATAATAATAGGGTTGAATGGTTTCCTGGGGAGTATGTATTTTCTCTTGCAGGAAGTGCTGGCTCCAGTCGTAGGATTGTACGGTTGAAGGTATTTGGTCTTTCATTCCCATGAGTGAAAGCATCGTAGGACAAAGATCGGCAAAAGCTACGGGCAGGTCGGTTTGCTGCGGATGCAGTTCGTTTTTCCAGCAGCATATCATCGGGATTCGCATGGATTCTTCGTAGAAAACATTTTTACCTTCGATACCGTGTCCACCCATGCATATGCCATGGTCGGAACTGAAGATGATAAGGGTATTGTCGAATACTCCGCATTCTTTCAGTGTACGGATGATACGTCCTATATTTTCGTCTACTCCGGTGATGCAGGCGTAATAGTTGCGGATATGTGTGCGGAAATAATCTCCTTCGGGAGTTCCTTTGGCGGGTATATATGGTTTCTGGGATGCCAGTGCCTCTACATCGATATGGGCATAGCGTTGCTTGAATGAGTCGGGGACAAGTTCGTATCCGGTATGTGGCGGATTCATGGAAACGACTAAGGCAAACGGCTGGTCGGACTGGCTGCTTTCCTTGTGGATAAACTCAATGGCACGGTCGGCCTCATAAGACGGTCCCCACTGGTCGACGTAATAAAAGTCTTCTCTGGATGCTTCTGTATCCCAGTACATCGGTTTCAGATGGTTGTCGTAGGTTCCATAGGCAATCCACTGGTCGAATCCGTGGCGGCGTTCGGGACTGCACCATTCGTTCCATGCTACTTTTCCGCGATTGTTGTATGTGTCAATGTAGGGCGGGTGAGGAGCATCGAGATGCCATTTACCGATGTAAGCTGTGGAGTATCCTGCCTGTTTCAGTACATCACTCCAGCAGATGGCTTCGGCAGATAGTTCTACCCGGTAAGGGGTATTGTCGGAATTGCAGTTGCCGGTTACACCGTTTGCAGTGGGGTACATACCTGTCATGAGCATGGCACGGGCCGGAGATGACACCGGATAGCTGCTGATGGCTTCGGTGAAAAGAATACCTTCTTCGGCCAGCTTGTCGAGATTAGGGGTTTGTACCGGCTCTTTTTGCATACATCCTAAGGCGTCGCCCCGAAACTGGTCGGCCATGATGAAAACGAGATTAGGCCGTGACTGATTTCCCTGAGGAAATACTGCAAGAGGTGTCATTGCCAGGAAGGCAGATGTGTAAAGCAAGTGTGTTGTTTTCATAATGAATGTAAAGGTTCTGATGGATATTTCCTTAGAGGTTTTGGCAGACCCAGCGATATATATTTTGTCTGGTAATTTCTGGCTTGATAGCTTCGTGAAGAGCCAATCCTTCAGGGGTAAGTTTATCTGCCCGGGTAAATCCGGCTGTGATAAGTTTTTCTGCGTCATCGGTCTGTCCGGCTACCAGCCATACCGGAACCTGATATTTTTGAGCCCGTCGCATTACTCGTTCGGGAAGCTTTCCCATAAGAGTCTGGCTGTCGGCGTGTCCCTCGCCGGTGATGACGAGGTCGGTATCTTTCAGAAGCTCATCGAATCTTATAAGGTTGAGTAATAAATCGGCTCCCGAACATACGCTTGCACTGAGATATTGCATGAAAGCGTACCCCAGACCTCCTGCTGCTCCGGCACCGGGTTGTTGTGATGTGTCTTTTCCCATATGGCGGGCAGACTGATCGGCAAACAGCCGGGCTTGGCGGTCTAGTTCTTCTACCATTTCGGGAGTAGCTCCTTTCTGGGGACCAAAGGTAAAGGCTGCTCCTTCTTTTCCATAAAGCGGATTGCGCACATCGCTGGCTAAGGTAAACTGGCATCCGGCTGTATGGTTGGTAAGTACATCGTCTATTGTTCCATGGGGAGCGAATATATCGGTTAGTGCCCGAAGCATTCCTCTTCCGGCATCGCTGGTTCCGCTTCCTCCCAGTCCGATGATAAACTTTTTACAGCCTTGATGTAAGGCATGGGCAATGAGTTCGCCCACTCCATAGGTTGTAGCTACCAGTGGATTTCGTTCTTCGGCTGTCATCAGCGTAAGACCGCATGCCTTGGCTGTTTCTATAACAGCTGTTCCGTCGGGTGCAATACCGTAACTGGCAAGGATGGGGCGCATCAGAGGATCGTGTACTTCGGCCTGGATAATTTTTCCGTGCAAGGCAGAGATGAAGGCTTCAAGCATGCCTTCTCCTCCGTCGGACATGGGTAATGAGCGGACTGTCATGCCGCGGGATGACAAGGCTTGGGAGAAAATTGTTTCTACTTCTTCTGATGTAAGGCAGCCTTTGAATGAGTCGATGGCCAGAATGATTTTCATAGGGTTATATCGTTAGTTGTTTTCCTTCTTTATTTAAGTAAGATATCGTATATCTTTTCGGAGGTATCCGGTAGAATCTTTTTGAGTTGCCTGAGTATCCGTTCGCGTGATTCTTGTGGGGTGCGGTCGGGATGACAAGCCTCTCTTCCGAAGAGTGTTTCCGGCGTTGTGAGCAGTGACCATCCCCATCCGTATTCTCTCCCGTGGCGATCGCGGGGATAGATAAAGTCTTCTGTAACGATGTAGCCGCCCATTTCCAGACGGGTGATATATGCATCGAAACGGCTCCGCATCTTTGGTCCCGTGAATTCGCACGCTGCACGCAGTTCGCGGGTTATCAGGCTTCCTTCGTTTTTTAATACATCGAGGATACTCTCTTCGATGCTTCCTGCTTCTGGATATGGGTAGACACTTCGGCGGTAATTGCAAAAGTCAGGCCACCATTCACGGCTGATGAAAGCGGCTTTGTCTTTGAAAAACTTACCGTATGCGCAACCGCTTTCCTGCAGGATGGCACCTTTCCATTCCCAAAGTGGCCATTCCCATCCACCATCGGGCAGACGGGTGTACTGGCAGTCTTCGTCTACTACTTCTTCGGCCGACCATCCGTTGATGCCCATGCTCAGCAAGGGCAGAAAACCTGTTTCATTGATGTAGTCAATCAGTTCTGGACAAGAATGCAGAAGTTCTTTTTTCATTTCCAGATTCTCCTTATTCTAAGATATTTTTTATACAAACTTTCTTCAAAGGTATAAGTTTCATTTGTTTTTATGATAATAGCCTCGTCATTTTTTCATTGTAGGTATTTTATATATAAATATATTGGATGTAGTGTTCAGGTCTCATAATTCGGTTGATTTTTATTCCTTTGATATTCTATGCTTCATTTGTCTGTTTTACTTATTGGATTTGTATGAAGTTTGCAAATATTTATTCTTGGTTAATTGTTTTTTTTAACTTTGTGAGAGATTGGGTAAGATTGTTGAAAAACAATTGAGGATGAAATATGCATTGGGGAATTTGGGGAAGCCGATTTTTTGTGTGTTAAAGAATAGAATGGTTTCGGCTGTTGTTACCCATTATGCTTTATAGTGGGGGACTATTGGGGAAAGGTGATTTATCGGGTATAGTTTCTAAGTTTATAGTTGTGTGATTTTGTGTGAGAAAAGGTATTCTGATCAAACAGCTCATTCATTGTAAACATAGATTCTATGTGATATGGATTAAAAAGCTAATTATTGAAATAAAATGATCGATATAGGTAGATTGAAAATTTTTTCTGCAATTCTCTTTTCTGGTGTATTTACTGCTTGTTCTGATAAGGATAGTTACTATGATTATTTGTGCAAGTCGCAAGCTGAACCAGAAATGGTGGATACAGAAGTTTTTTATAAAGAGGCTATGAATTTCTGGATGGCCAGGATAGATACGCTTGAGGAGTTTTCATACAAACAGAATGATACTTTAAGACTCTTTTTAGATGTTCAGGATGCCATTCGTAATAATAAATATGATTCTCTCCGTTTTGAGAATGAAATAAAGAGGTTTGTAGAGTATGATTCGGAAAATACACTATTAGAAAATCCTATTTTATTTGTAGGAAGCTCTACTGTTAATCTTTGGAAGACAGCTTGTTATTTCCCTGGGCGGAATGTAATGAACAGAGGTTTTGGTGGAGCAAGTATAAAAGATATACAATATTATTATAATGATGTTATAGGCAAATATCATCCTTCATCAGTGGTAATATATGATGACATTGATATAGAAAATGGTAAACCTGTTGAATCTGTATTCGATGAGTATATTTCGCTACTGGGTAGGATTCATAGAGATTTCCCAGAATGCAGGATTTTGTTTATTTCTATAAAACCAACTCCAATGGATTTTCTTCTTGGAAAGGATATTCGTAAAAATAAGAAACTGTTTAATGAGAAGTTAAAAGAATATTCAGATGATGTTTCATATGTTGAATATGTGGATCTAGCTTCTTTATTATATAATGCAGATGGTTTGCTTGATTTACGCTATTATTCTGAAGATAGAATGCATTTTAATGCAAATGGTTATGAACTATGGAGTAATGAATTGAGTAAAGTTCTTTAATTACTAGATTATGAAATATGTAATAATTGTTTTACTATGCTTGTTGACTGGTTGTAAGTCGGACACAGCAGTTTTAGATAGAATAGAAAAGAATTCTAAAAGTGATGATTGCTTTCGGTGTATCAAGACATTGTCGGAGGACACTCCTGCAAGAATGTCAGGAAGCAAAAGTAATGAGGAGGCTATTGCTTTTTTGAAAAGTGAAATGGTGAAGGCAGGTGCTGATGTGAGAACAGACTCGGTAAATGTTCCATTATGGCTGCCTGGTGTTTCTTCTTTATACTATATGGATGAAACTGGTAGAAAAGAACTAAATGCTATTCCTTTGGGGATGTCTATAGGGACTGGGGGCAAGGAGCTAAACTTGAAAGTAGTAGAATTTACAAATAAGGCCGATTTTGAGAAAGCATCTTCATTGGAGGGCTGTATCGTTTTTTTTAATGAAAAAATGGATACAACGGCAAACGGGTATTCTAAAGCTGGATGGCAAAGGATGTTTGGTGCATCAATGGCTGCAAAAAAAGGTGCAGAGGCAGTAATTACTCGTTCACTTTCGCCTGTTTCCGATAATTTTCCAAGAACGGGAACACTCAGATATGAAGAAGGTGTAAAACAGATTCCTGCTTTGGCTATTTCTACTCATGATGCTGATATACTCTCCGAAAGTATCGCTAAGAATCCCAATCTGAGAGTAACTTTCTCTTCTACATCAGAATGGAAAGGAACAGCAACCGGATTCAATCTGATAGGAGAGATAAAAGGAGTAAAAAATCCGGATAAAGTGATACTTATATCTGCACACATTGATTCGTGGTTCAATAGTCAGGGAGCCCAGGATAATGCTACAGGATGTGCTCAGGCTATTGACGTGCTGAGAATATTTTCTAAAGCTGGTATCAAACCGCAAAACACAATCAGAGTTCTGATCTATCAGGATGAAGAGATATCTATGTCAGGAATGAAAAAATATATAGAAGTATATGGGGATGAGAGTTATTTGTATAATCTTGAAATTGATTCGGGAGCGGAAGAGCCAGTAGGCTTTGCCCTATTTGAAACAGAAGAGGTTTATAACAAAAAAAAATTTTTTTCTGATAGCCTTCGATTCACATCTGAATTGCAAAGGATGCCATTGGAAGATGCATCTTTCTGGCCTTTAAATTCAGAAAAGAAAGTCCCAGTCTATTTTTATATGGCTGATAGAAAAAATTATTTTTCTATCCATCATTCGGAAGTAGACAATATGTCGCTGATAAATAAAGATATCATTAGTCGTTCCTCTGCGATGATTACGAGTTTTGTTTATCTGACTGATAAAGTAATGTGTTCGGAAAAGTAATAGTTGCCGCATTGATATAATGAAACAATCTTATGTTTAAACTTATAGATAAAGATACTTGGAAAAGAAAGCCGTATTTTGATCATTATTTCAGTCAGATACGGTGTACATATAGCATTACTGTAAACATAGATATCTCCGGGATTATAGCGTTTAAAAACAAAAGTCGTTCGAAACTTTATCCTCTTCTGATTTATGTATTGACAAAGGCGGTAAATAATCATGAAGAGTTTCGAACAGCAATCAATGACAAAGGGGAGTTGGGAGTGTGGGATACCTTACTGCCGTGTTATACTGTTTTTCATGAGGAGAATGAAACCTTTTCCAATCTGTGGACGGAGTGGAATGATGATCTTATAGCTTTTCTTTCAAACTATGAACAGGATATTGAAATGTTTGGCGGTAATTACGGTATAGATGCCAAACCTGATACGCCAGCTAATACTTTTCCTATATCTTCATTGCCCTGGGCTACGTTTACTGGTTTCAATTTGAATATATTTGCGGATGGAACTTATTTGTTGCCAATCTTTACTTATGGAAAGTACTTTCAGCAAGATGATAAATACCTTATTCCTCTTTCTATCCAGGTCCACCATGCTGTGTGTGACGGGTTTCATGTTTCAAGACTTATTAATGAAATCCAGCAAATATGCAATGATATAAGATGAGTTATTAATAAAAATATTTTACTATTATAAAATCAAGAGAATTATGAAGAAAATAAGTTCATTTGTGTTATGTGCTTTGCTGATGTCTTGTTCATTCAACAAGAATGAGAAAAGCAGTGCTTCTGATACTACAGCGAAAGAAGATATGAATATTACGAAACAGGAGGTCAGTGAAGAAGGCTTCAATAAAGAACTGACGTATCCTGGAAGCAAGATTTCTTTTATGGTAAGTACCAAAGGTGACAGCCTTATAATTCAGCCTTCCGGATTAAGCGTATCCAACGAAACATTGTATCATGATATAACCGGATATACGATTGTAAATGCTGAGATAGGTGATTTGAATGTTGACAGCTATCCGGAGGTATTTATCTATCTGACATCGGATGGTAGTGGAAGCTACGGTAAATTAATTGGATACTCTGTAAACAATGGAAAATCGGTAAGTCAGGTATATTTGCCCGAGATCTCTGAAAACAACGAAGTAAACAAGGGCTATATGGGACATGATGAGATGGCTATCGTGGAAAATACATTTTGCCAACGTTTTCCAGTTTACAAAGAAGGCGACAGTAATGCTAATCCGACTGGCGGAACTCGACAGATACAGTATAAACTGGTAGATGGAGAAAGCGGTAGAATATTGAAAATAGATAAGGTCGTAGAATTTTAGTATGTCTTCTAATTCCTTTTACATAAAAAATATTGATTCTCAATAATATTTGGTTTGAAAAGTACAATGTAATAAATATAATGAACATACCAGCGAATCTATCACTCTCAATATATAGTCAAGTTGGTATATATTAGAGGCAGATATATCTTATATATAAATAAAGCCGTTAGAAAGTTCTTGCTACACAGAAGTGCAGTTCATACTTTCTGACGGCTTTATTTTTTTCTCCATTGATAACATCCATTCAATGTGCTCTTCTTTGTCATTTCTATCAGTCTGAGTATTAGGTATCATATCACAATAATAAGATCAATTTATCAAATTGAGAAAGTTGGAATGGTATTTTATATCTGGTTTTATTTATTTAATGTATTAATATACAGATTGTTATGTAAACTGTTCTCCCTTTGGCATACCTGTTGTATTGCTAAGAATGAATTTTAAACATAAAAAATGATGGAACTATTTACAATTGGTTTTGTAGTCTGCATGCTGATAGGTATGAGCTGCTTTTGGTTATTTGAGAAATGTATTGATTGGTTTGAAAACATTTAGGATGAAAAGGAGAAAAGATTTATGTACACGGTATTATTTATTGTGAGCCTTATCATGTTTGGCTATTTGATGTATGTCTTGGTTAAACCGGAAAATTTCTAGATAATGAATTGACAATGTATTGCAACTGTCTACTAAAAAATAATTAAAGTATGAATACAGAAATATTAGGTGTCATAGCGCAAATCGTTTTAATGGTGGCATTAAGCTATCCATTAGGAAAATATATTGCAAAAGTTTACAAGGGAAAAAAGGTTTGGAGTGATTTCATGAAACCAGTAGAAAATTTAATCTTCCGGCTTTCAGGAATCAATCCGGAAGAAGAAATGAACTGGAAACAATTTTTGAGAGCTTTGCTTGTAGTTAATGCATTTTGGTTTGTATGGGGTATAATTTTACTTGTCGTGCAAGGTTACTTGCCTTTAAATCTGGATGGAAACATCGGACAAACGGCACATCAGGCTTTCAATACTTGCATTTCTTTTATGGTAAACTGTAATGAACAACATTATAGTGGTGAAACTAATCTTACATACTTCACCCAATTGTTTGTCATTATGTTATTCCAATTTATTACAGCAGCTACTGGTATGGCTGCGATGGCAGGCATCATGAAAGCTCTCGGTGAAAAAACAACCCAAACGATAGGTAACTTTTGGAAGTATCTTGTGCTGAGCTGTACGCGTATCCTTCTTCCATTATCGCTTGTGGTTGGTTTTATCCTTATAACACAGGGTATTCCTATGGGATTTGATGGCAAAATAGAAATAACTACTCTCGAAGGTAATTCTCAGACTATATCGCAGGGACCTGCTGCAGCTGTTGTTCCTATCAAGCAGCTCGGAACGAATGGTGGGGGATATTATGGTGTCAACTCTTCACATCCGTTGGAAAATCCTACTTATTTATCTAACATGACAGAGTGTTGCTCCATTCTTATTATTCCTATGGCAATGGTATTTGCATTTGGTTTCTATGTGGAGCGTAGAAAATTAGGTTATAGCATATATGGTGTGATGCTTGTTGCATTCCTTATAGGTGTATGTATCAATGTATTTCAGGAGATGGGAGGTAACCCAAGACTTGATGCAATGGGTATAGCGCAGGACGGTGGAGCTATGGAAGGTAAAGAGATTCGTCTTGGTGCCGGTGCAACTGGTCTCTGGAGTGTCGTTACGACTGTTACATCTAATGGTTCTGTAAACGGTATGCACGATTCTACAATGCCGCTGTCTGGTATGATTGAAATGCTTAATATGCAAATTAATACATGGTTTGGTGGGGTAGGAGTAGGTTGGATGAACTATTTTACATTCATTATCATAGCAGTATTCATAAGTGGATTGATGGTAGGACGTACTCCGGAGTTTATGTGTCATAAAGTTGAAGCAAAAGAAATGAAAATAGCTTCGATAGTTGCACTTCTTCATCCGTTCGTTATACTTGTCGGTACTGCTCTTGCTGCATATCTCTATGTTCATGCTCCCGCATTTGTAGAAAGTGAGGGTGGGTGGCTGAATAATCCTGGCTTTCATGGACTGGGAGAAATGTTGTATGAGTTTACATCTTGTGCAGCCAATAATGGCTCTGGGTTTGAGGGACTTGGTGATAATACCTGGTTCTGGAATGTATCATGTGGTATTGTATTAATATTGAGCCGGTTCGTCCCTATTATCGGGCAGGTTGCAATAGCAGGTCTTCTAGGACAAAAGAAATATATACCGGAAAGTGCCGGAACTCTTAAAACGGATACTGTAACATTCGGGGTCATGACATTTGCAGTTATATTCATTGTCGCAGCTTTGTCGTTTTTTCCCGCACAAGCATTAAGTACAATTGCAGAACATTTTTCATTGTAATTTAAATAACAAAATGTGAGCTGGCAAGTAGAGCTTTTGCGCTAAAAAAGCTTGTATTCTTGTCAACTTATAAATAAAAATTGTAAGATATGAATTCAAAGAATCAAAATACGTCATTGTTTCAAAAGGAGCAGGTTATAGATAGTTTGAAGCAGTCGTTTGTCAAGCTGAATCCGAATATAATGATAAAGAATCCTATTATGTTTACAGTGGAAGTGTCGACTGTAATTATGTTGTTCGTTACTGGATATTCTGCATTCAGCACATCACAAGGTTCATTTGTTTACAACCTGTGGGTATTTATAATACTTTTCCTGACCTTATTATTCGCTAATTTTGCAGAAGCAATTGCAGAAGCTCGAGGCAAAGCTCAGGCTGACAGTTTGCGTAAGACTCGTGAAGAAACTCCTGCAAAACTTATTGTAAACGATAAAGTAAAGACTGTAAGCAGCTCACAGCTTAAAAAAGGTGATATATTTGAGTGTGAAGCTGGTGATGTTATTCCTGCTGACGGTGAAATAATAGAGGGCCTGGCATCTATCGATGAGAGTGCCATCACTGGTGAATCTGCTCCTGTAATTCGTGAAGCTGGTGGCGACAAGAGTTCTGTAACAGGGGGAACGAAAGTCCTTTCAGACCATATTAAGGTAGTTGTAACCACGCAACCCGGTGAAAGTTTTCTGGATAAGATGATTGCGCTGGTAGAGGGAGCGAGTCGTCAGAAAACACCGAATGAGATTGCGCTTACTATTCTTCTGGCCGTATTTACATTGGTATTCCTTGTTGTTTGTATCACGCTTAAGCCAATGGCAGACTATTCTAATACCGTTATTACTATTGCAGCATTCCTTTCACTTTTCGTTTGTCTGATACCTACTACGATCGGTGGCTTGCTTTCTGCAATTGGTATTGCCGGGATGGACCGTGCACTACGGGCAAATGTAATTACTAAATCAGGTAAAGCTGTTGAAACGGCCGGTGATGTAGATACACTTCTGCTTGATAAGACTGGAACCATTACAATCGGTAACCGTAAAGCTACAGATTTTTTCCCGGTTGAAGGCTTTGATAAACGTAGTTTTATAGAAGCGTGTATGTTGTCTTCTGCTTCCGATGATACACCGGAAGGAAAATCTATCATAGAGTTAGGCCGTGAACAAGGATTGCGTATGCGTAATCTGAACACAGAAGGAGCTCACATGATCAAATTTACGGCTGAAACAAAATGTTCAGGAATAAACTTAAAGGATGGAACGCAAATAAGGAAAGGAGCATTTGATGCCATTCGTAATATTGTAAGCGAAGCAGGAAATGAATTTCCTGAGGAAATAGAAGAAATCATCAAGCGAATTACCGGCAATGGCGGTACTCCGCTGGTAGTGTGCATTGACAAGAAAATAGCAGGAGTTATCGAATTGCAAGACATTATCAAACCTGGTATAGAGGAACGTTTTGAACGCTTGCGTAAGATGGGTGTAAAGACGGTAATGGTAACAGGTGACAATCCACTGACTGCAAAGTATATAGCAGGGAAGGCTGGTGTGGACGATTTTATAGCAGAAGCTAAACCGGAAGACAAAATGAACTACATTAAGAAGGAACAGGCCGCCGGTAAACTGGTCGCTATGATGGGTGACGGAACAAACGATGCACCGGCTCTTGCACAGGCTAATGTAGGTGTAGCTATGAATAGCGGTACTCAGGCTGCAAAAGAAGCTGGCAACATGGTCGACCTTGATAATGATCCGACAAAGCTTATCGAGATTGTAGAAATAGGCAAACAGTTGCTTATGACTCGTGGTACGCTTACTACATTTTCTATTGCAAATGATGTAGCCAAGTACTTTGCTATCATCCCTGCATTGTTTATGGTTTCTGTTCCACAACTGGGTGCACTTAATATTATGGGATTGCATAGTCCTGAAAGTGCTATCCTTTCTGCTATCATATTCAATGCGGTCATTATACCTATTCTGATACCATTGGCTCTTAAGGGTGTTGAATATAAGCCGATAGGAGCTAGTGCCTTACTTCGCAGAAACCTTCTTATCTATGGGGTAGGTGGTATTATTGCACCCTTCGTGGGGATCAAACTTATAGATTTTTTTGTAGGATTATTCTTCTAATAATAAAAAAGACAATTATGAAAAATTTAATGAAATCAATTCGGATTACCTTGGTGTTTTGTGTGTTCTTTTCGGTATGTTATATATTGGTATTATGGATTTTCGCACAGTTTGCTGCTCCTGGAGAGGGCGGCAATGCTGAAACGGTAAAACTTAACGGTAAAATTGTTGGGGTAGCAAACGTAGGACAAGTCTTTACTAAAGATGTGTTCTTCTGGGGCAGACCCTCATGTGCCGGTGACGGATATGACGGTACAAGCTCTGCTGGTAGTAATAAGGGAGTTACCAACGAGGAATATCTAGCAGAGGTAGAAGCACGAATTGATACATTTCTGATTCATCATCCCTATTTGAAGCGTGAGGATGTTCCTGCAGAAATGGTTACAGCAAGCGCTTCTGGTCTGGATCCAGACATAACACCTGAATGTGCGTATGTACAGGTAAAGCGTGTCGCAGAGGCCAGAGGGATGAATGAATCGGATGTTAAAGTTATCGTAGATAAAATGGTAGAAAAACCATTGTTAGGCATATTCGGTCCGGCTAAAATTAATGTTTTAAAACTTAATATAGCAATGGAAGAAGCTAATCCGACTATAGGCAGATAAATAGCAGGTTTCTTTTAATATACTTTCAACCATCTTTTTCTTCTATGATTTTCTGTATCTGCAAAAGATTGTAGATACAGAAACCAGGAGATGGACTGGCTGAGACAATACATGTATTATAAAATGAAACAAGGATATTTTATACATTAATATAATTATAAAAGTATGATTATAAAAACATTAGTTGCTGTAATTGGTGCTGTTATACTCTTATTCCCATCTAAAACGTACGCTCAGGGTAAATTCACTGTTAGTGGTAAGGCGGATTTTGTTTCTGATTATATTTGGCGTGGTGCTGATCAGAATTCAGGCTTTTCGATACAGCCATCTTTAACTTTAGGGTATGCTGGCTTTAGTATTAACGTATGGGGGAGTCAGACATTAAGTAGATGGAACGTTGAATCTCCCGCTAAAGAGTTTGATATAAATTTGAGTTATTCATTAAATAATTTCTCCATAACTGTATCAGATTATTGGTGGTCTGGAGTAAATCAACCGTATGGACACTATAAAGATGCTCATTTTTTTGAAGGAACTTTAGTCTATTGCTTGGGGAAATCTTTTCCTTTGATTCTTTCATGGAGCACAATGTTTGCTGGAGCAGATAAAAATGAGGAGGGAAAACTTCAAGGTTCTACCTATATTAATGCGTCATATCCAATTTCATTGCCGGCAGATATAACTCTTACTCCTGCAATGGGGTTCACACCTTGGAAAGGATATTATCATAATAAGGCGGCATTTACAGACATTTCTTTAAAGGCCAATAAGGATGTTAAGGTTACAGATAAGTTTTCAGTTCCTGTTTTTATACAAGTTATTGTAGCACCTGTGTACGATCGTACCTACCTTTTAGCGGGATTTAGCCTGGGATTTTAATAACCGATCAGTGTTACCCTTCTCATTATGGAGATATATGCCTATCATAATGAGAAGGGTAACTTATTTTTATGAAGAATGGATTTTTATAATTGTTTGTCAATTAGTGCATTATAATATGAGCTGCTTCTGTGGCATGTGTTTTGTCTGTAAGGCTGTAAAAGATGTTATATATGGAAGATATTTATCAAACAAATTCGTTATCATTCAAAAATAAGAAAGATGGTCTGATTAATTTTAGAACGGTTTCTTATGTTTTAGGAATACTAGTTTTAGTTGAAGCCGGATTATTTGCGATCTGCGCTGGTATATCAGCTATTTATCATGAAAGTAGCTATATCTGTTTTGTTTGGGCAATATTAATAAATATAGGTATTGGTGGAGTGATGATACTTGCTGGCAACCGTAAAAGTAACATAGTTTCCAGACGTGATGGATATTGCATCGTAAGTATCTCCTGGATATTATTTACGCTTCTAGGTATGTTACCTTTCTATTTAAGTGGATATATACCCTCGGTTACCGATGCTTTCTTCGAAACCATGTCAGGCTTCACAACAACAGGAGCTACAATATTAAATGATATAGAATCATTACCTCATGGATTACTTTTTTGGCGCAGTTTTACGCAATGGATCGGAGGTCTTGGTATAGTTCTTTTTACCATAGCATTGCTTCCATTATTTAGTGGTAGTAGCCAGCAGCTTTTCTTGTCTGAGGCAACAGGAGTGACACATGATAAAATCCATCCTAAAATTAAGGTTATGGCACGCTACCTGTGGCTTATTTATATCGGACTAACTTTATTGGAGGTTGTATTATTGATGTTGGGTGGAATGAATTTGTTTGACGCATTGTGCCAGGCGTTTGCTACTACGGCAACAGGTGGTTTCTCTACCAAACAAGATAGCATATCTTATTGGAACTCACCGTATATAGAGTATGTTATATCTATATTTATGATTTTATCAGGTATAAATTTTTCTTTATATTATTTTGCTTTGAATGGGAAATATAAGAAATTATTAAAGGATGGAGAATTACACTGGTTTCTGGCGTCTATAGCAATTCTTACTGTAATAATAGCATTTGCATTAGTTATAACAGATTATTATGATATCGAAACTGCATTTCGTAAGGCTTTATTTCAGGTAGCTACTACTCATACATCGTGTGGGTTTGCAACAGATGATTATAATTTATGGCCACCATTTACATGGATGCTTCTTATCTGGGCTATGATATCCGGTGGCTGTACCGGTTCAACCAGTGGTGGTGTTAAAAATTTACGTTTATTAATCATGTTTCAGAATATTAGGAACCAGTTCAGGCAAATGTTGCATTCGAGAGCTGTTCTGCCAGTTCATATTAATAACGATCAAGTTCCAGTACAAACATCGGCATTAGTATATACATTTTTTGTTACATACTTAATATGCATATTTATAGGCTGGACATTGCTGATGTGCTTTGGAGTTGGTTTGACGGAATCATTTAGTACTGTTATATCTGCAATAGGTAATGTCGGACCAGGACTGGGAGCTTTTGGACCGGTCTTTTCATGGGCTGCTCTGCCAGATGCGGCAAAATGGATTCTTTCGGCTCTCATGCTTGTTGGACGACTGGAAATTTTTGGTGTGTTGCTTTTGTTTGATAAGCGTTTCTGGACTGACTATTAATACAAAGCAATAAAATCATTTTAAATTTGTAAACTTGGTGCTGAATACTAAATCTTATACAAATAAAATGGCAACTAAAGAAGAAAATGTACGTCATTTCTTAAGTCTTATAAAACGCTCACAAAGAGGTGCTTTTAAAATCTATATCGGGATGATTGCCGGTGTTGGTAAAACATATAAAATGTTGCAGGAAGCTCATGAAATGTTGGACAATGGAATTGATGTACAAATAGGTTATGTTGAAACACATGGACGTGCCGGTACAGAAGCACAGTTAAAGGGATTGCCTGTTATTCCTCGTAAGAAGATATTTTACAAAGGAAAAGAGCTTGAAGAAATGGATTTGGATGCTATCCTTCAGTTGCATCCAGAGTTGGTAATAGTTGATGAACTTGCACATACCAACGTAGGTGGTTGCCGAAATGAGAAGCGCTGGCAAGACGTAATGGATCTTTTAGAGGCTGGCATTAATGTTATATCTGCTGTTAATATTCAACATATTGAGAGCCTGAATGAGGATATTAAAGGTATAGCTGGAATTGAAGTAAAGGAACGTATTCCTGATAAGGTTTTAGAGAAAGCGGATGAGGTTGTCAATATTGACTTGACAGCTGAGGAACTTATCAATCGCTTAAAAGCCGGGAAAATATATAAGGCAGAGAAAATACAAACCGCTCTTAGTAATTTTTTTAAGACAGAAAATATTCTTCAATTACGAGAATTAGCTCTTAAGGAAGTTGCATTCAGGGTTGAGAAGAAAGTTGAAACAGAGGTAATCCCGGAAGAAAAAGCGATTCACAGGGAATTGTACCTTGCATGTATAAGCAGTAACGAGAAAACGCCGAGACATATCATACGTCGTACCGCAAGGCTCGCATCCCGGTACAATACCGATTTTATAGCTTTATATGTTCAAACGCCTTCTGAAAGTCCGGACAGGATAAATTTGTCTGTTCAGAGGCATTTACTAAACCATTTTAAACTAGTAACCGAACTGGGTGGTGAATTGGTACAAGTTGCATCACCCGATATTATACAGGCTATTATTGATGTATGTCATGAACGCCATATTACAACAGTTTGCATGGGACAGCCGACTTTAACTTGGAGTAAGATCTTTAAGATGCATCGTTATGGATATTTTCTTAGAAATCTTTCAGAAATGGATATAAAATTGATTATCTTTCCGCAATAAAAAATGTGTTATGAATATTAAGACAAAATTGACACTGGTAATAGGAGCACTTGTTGCTATGATTGTGCTTCTGGTTTCACTTTCTATTGTAAACTTGCAAATCTTAACGGCTACAGAACCCAATAGTCCTGCTGCAGGTCCCGGGTTGCAACGTGCATTACTTTGGATTTCGACTATTGGAGGTTTTTGTATTGTAATCGGTATTTTCATGCTGGCAGTTCTTCCTTCTTATTTTAATAAACCGATCAAAAAGATTATCGACGGGATAAAAGATATAGCCAATCATAATTATGATTGTAGACTAAATCTGGAAAGTCATGAATTTATGGAAGTTTCTGAGAATTTTAATCGAATGGCAAAGCGATTGTCCGATTACCATTCGAGTACCCTGGCGCAAATAAAGGCCGCAAAAAATTATATGGAAGCCATTATTAATAGTGTAAAAGAACCTATTATAGGCTTGAATAATGAACTGACTATTTTGTTTATAAATGATGAGGCCTTGAATGTCCTGAATCTAAAGCGTGAAGAAGTTTTACAAAAACCGGCTCAGGATATTTCCTTGAGAAATGATTTGTTGAGAAGACTCATACGTGAGCTTATGGACTCACAAAAAGAAAACAAAGTTGGTAAAACGGAGCCTTTAAAAATATATGCCGACAACAAGGAAAGCTATTTTCAGATGAAATATATGCAAATTAATAAACCAGGAAACAATAATTCCGGTTCTATAAACGAGGGATACGTTATTATGCTTAAAAATATCACAGAGTTTAAGGAGCTGGATTCTGCCAAGACCACTTTCATTTCGACAATATCACACGAACTGAAGACACCTATTTCGGCGATTATGATGAGTTTGCAATTGCTCGAAGACAGCAGGGTAGGCGATTTGAATGATGAGCAAAAAGAATTGGCGCAAAGCATTCAGGACAACAGTGAACGTTTGCTTAATATTACTGGCGAACTGCTTAATATGACGCAAGTTGAGTCTGGAAAGTTACAGCTCAAGCCCCGTATTACAAAACCAATAGAATTGATAGAATATGCCATAAAAGCCAATCGGGTGCAAGCTGAAAAGTTCAATATACAAATAGAAGTACAATATCCGGAAAATAAAATAGGAAAATTATTTGTAGACAGCGAAAAAATAGCTTGGGTATTAACCAATCTGCTTTCGAATGCGATTCGCTATTCTCCTGAAAATGGCCGTATAATTATCGGTGTCCGTCAAACTGATGATAATTATATTGAAATGTATGTTCGTGATTTTGGTAAGGGCATAGATCCACGTTATCATCAGAGTATTTTTGATCATTATTTCCGAGTACCTGGTACAAAGGTTCAAGGTAGTGGACTGGGATTATCAATTTCGAAGGATTTTGTAGAAGCACATGGTGGTACTTTAACCGTAGAGAGTGAAGTTGGAAAAGGAAGTTGCTTTACATTACGATTGAAAGCATAATCATTAGATCTGTCAATTCTTATTTCTTATTATCAGTATTATCTTTATGGATAAGCCTCCTTGTTAAAGTTGATGTTTAATTTTATGTATATCAATAAGTTATTGATGACTTAGAAGTTTTATCGGACAGCAATGATTTCTTATAAAACCGTTTATAAGCATATCAGACGAATGCTTATAAACGGTTAATTTTATATTATACACTTATTTTATATGCTTCAATTTTACGATAAAGAGTTGCCAGTCCTATTTTTAAAAGACGTGCGGTTTCTGTTTTGTTGCCATTGGTATATTGTAATACTTTGATAATATGCATTCGTTCGATTTCCGCCAGTTCAAAACTATCTTTCATCGGTGAAACATCTGACTTACGTTTCTGTAAGTCGAGAGGCAAATCTTCGAATGTTATTTGCTCTTCGCATACGATTGAACATCTTTCTATAACATTTCTAAGTTCCCTGACATTTCCTTTCCACTCTGCATTTTTTAATATATTAAGCACTTCTGGGGTTATTCCTGTAATTCTCTTTTTAAGTTTATTGGCAAATTTCTCCAAGAACATATATGACAGACTTTCAATGTCTTCTTTTCTCTCTCGCAGCGGAGGTAAATTTATTTGAAAAACGGATAATCGGAAATATAAATCTTCACGGAAATTACCATTTTCTATTTCTTTCTTTAAGTCCCTGTTTGTGGCTGATATAATTCTGACATCTACTTTTGTTGGTTTAGTGTCACCTATTTTTATATACTCTCCAGTTTCCAGAACACGTAGAAGCCTTGCCTGGAGGTCAAAAGCCATTTCTCCTATTTCATCTAAAAAAATGGTCCCATGATTAGCTACTTCAAATAGTCCCTTTTTATCCTTTAAGGCACCCGTAAAAGCGCCGGCTTTATAGCCAAATAGTTCGCTTTCCAGCAAGTCTTTACTAAAAGCCGAACAGTTTATATCTACAATTGGCAGTGCAGCTCTTTCGCTGGCCTGATGAATGGCATGCGCAAAGACCTCTTTTCCTGTTCCTGTTTCTCCGGTCAGCAATACAGCTGCATCTGTTTTGGAAACTTTCTGTGCCAATGTTATAGCCTGTTTAAGTTCTTTTGATTTTCCAACAATAGAGTCAAAAGAGTATGCAACAGAAGTAGTTTTTTTACCTTTCTTTTTTTCAGTTTCATCGACTGCACGATTTATCGTAGGGATAATTTTACGGTTATCATCCCCCTTGGTGATGTAGTCGAACGCTCCATTCTTGATAGCTTGTACACCATCTTCAATATTTCCATGCGCGGTTAATAATATTATGGCGGCATCGCTGGAGTATTTTTTGATTTCAAAAATAAAATCGACTCCATTTCCATCAGGTAAGAACACGTCGCAAAGAATCACGTCATACTGTTGCTTGCGCAATTGTTGCAATGCATCGTTACAACAACTCGCTGTGGATACTTTATAACCTTCTAATTCTATAATCCGCGCTAATAATTTACGAATAGGTTCTTCATCATCTATTACTAGAATTTGTACCATATATTGATTGATTTTTATACATCTTTATTAGGTACAAAGATACTATTTTATTAAATACAATAAGTCCTGTCAACAGGTTACTTGATCTATTGGTAATGTGTTAATTTGAATAATTGGGAAAATATAAAGAGAGTCTGTCTCAATTTGAGACAGACTCATTGATAATACTAGCTACATACACATTTGCTGTTTATATTGTTGAAGTTGGACTTACTATTATCTATTTCCGATGCAGTTATTTAGAAAATCTCGACAAACATTGGTATTCAATAAGTTCAAAACTTGTTTGAAAAACTCAAATACACGTGAGGTACAATATCGCAATATTTAAAAATCTGATAATCAAAGTATTAGAAATGCTTCGCAATTTCCGAAAGCCTTTGACTCTATACAAATGTATGAAAAAATGGTATATTTCCCAAGCTTTTTCAATATTTTCTACAAGGTACAAAAAGTGGAGTATTCATGTATTCAAAAAAGTTTTATATACACACCTTTTTGCAGATAGACAAATATAATAATGATATTGATATGAATAGAGCTAAATGATATATGTTGTGATAAAATAATTATGGGTTATTTAAATTATTATTTTAGATAGTTTAGTATATACAAATAATGAGTAAATAAAATATTGTATATTTGAACGTTTTAATATATTATGTTATGGGAAAAATTATAAAATCTTTTTTAACCTCATGTAAGATAAAGCTAAATAAAATTAGAGATAATTTAGAACCAATAGGGTTATCATTAATTCTTATTTCATTTGGGTGGCAATGTTTTGAGGAAAATTCAAATAGTTCCGTATATGAGAATCACATTTTAAATATTAATGAAAAATTAAATGCGATTTGGGCTGCAGAATATGATGAAATTATACATACTGAGAGATATCAGAAAGAATGCCAACGGAATGGTAGGGTAGTGTTAAATTGGTTTAATTATGAATCTGCAAATCAAAGTATTTTTAAAGATTGGAAAGATACTAAGGAAGAATTAAATACTATTGAATCACAACGAAATACAGGTTGGATATTTAAGGTTATTCTTTATGTAATAGGAAGTATATTTATTATTTTGCCTAAAATAAAAATATGATTTTAATGATAAATGATATTTGTTTGAATATTTAGAATACAGCAAATAAATCTTCATTTATTTCTTGGGTTAATTATAGCTTGTGCTTTTGGTTATTGAATTTGCTCAATTAGTATAAAATAGTAGTTATGTGTTGGTATCTTTAATATGTATAAATATGTTTATGAATATATTTCAGAATATAGAAAAACATTATTAAACTTGCTAATATCGAGAATAAAAATTACTTTTACATCTCACAATAATAACTTATTGCTAATTCAGAAATATGAGAATAAAAGAAATAGGAATCAATAACTTTCATTGTTATCAGCAAACAACATTTCAATTTGCTGATAGAGTAACTATATTGATAGGTAAGAATGGAAGTGGTAAATCATCATTGATCAAAGGTATAAAGAATGCTCTAAGTGTTTTTTTTTCGAACAATTCTTCATGGGGATATCAAACAATCGTAGGAAGTGTCAATGAATTGTCTGTAGCAAATCTCAGTTCTAGAGAGATTTGGCATGATAATGATATGAAACCGGCAGAACTTGTAGATATAAAGATAACTGCCGAAAGGATGAATTATGATAATGGATTACCAGATGACATACCATCATGGTCGTTCCGTAAGTTTTCTACTCCGAGTGCAAAATTGCAAATTTCTTATTATAAGGATGCTTACAAGTATTTCAGAGAAAATTACACTGATAATACTGCTTGGCCATTGTTTGTTTACTACTCTGATAGATATCCACATATTGATGATAAACTAAGTGATTCAATAAAACAAATGTTAGATAATGACGAGAAACTGTATAGAGGCTGGGGATACTATCATTGGGATAAGGACTCTTCGTGTGCATTAATCTGGCAAAAGCGTTTCATACGCATACATAATCTCCTGTTTAGAAGACAGCAAACATTGAGTCGTATTGTGGATAAAGAGTCCGAAGAAGCCAAAGCATGTCGTAAAGATATCGAAAAGTATGCTGCTGAGATTGACTTTGTACTTAAATATATTAAGAAGTTTACATCAAATGCAGATTCAAATCTTTCAGACACAACCAATGCTTTACGGATTACAGACATCATTGTTGATGGTGTTGATGAGTATTATCTTGTGGCATATTTTGCAGATGGTAGTCGCAGACGATGGGATGAACTTCCTGCCGGTTATGAGAGGCTCTATAATATTGTATTCGATATTGCATACCGTTCGTATATCCTTAATGGATCTGAATATGATCCACAGGGTATTGTGTTAATCGACGAACTTGATTTGCATCTTCATCCATCAATGGAGCAGGACGTACTTCAGCGTCTTACTTCGACCTTTGAACATATACAATTCATAGTTTCCACACACTCTCCTTTGGTAATCAGTAATACACAACTTGGGGATTTCGGCAAAATAATTCTTCTGCGACATGATAGTGAAATATATGACCATACTGATATTTCAAATCAGTACGGGATGGACTATGATCTTGTACTTTCGGCTGTAATGGACACAGAACCACGTAATGCGAAGTTAGAACAATTAAAAGGCAAATATCTTAGACTAATGCGCAGAGAGAAAACTGTACTTGCAGAAGAAACACTTGCTGCGATTAAGTCGTTAGTTACTTCAGAAGCTAGATATCAGCAGATTACTGAAGAGCTTAATCAGAACTTAAAAGAAGAGTAATATGCTGCATATAAAGAAAACAGGTACACAATTTGAAGCTGAGGGCAAGAAGCATACTAAGGATTTTATTGATAGTTGCTGGAATGATGCAAATCATAAGTACGAAAATCTCATATATGATAGTTCACGTCTTGAAAATCTTGGCTCAGTACTTTTTGAAGAACAAAAGGACAAAAATGGCAATAGTTTCTGCTGCTATTGTATGAGAAGGTTATTTCTAAATGATACAGAAGATAAGCACAAGAAAAACATTACGTATGAACATATCGTACCTCATAAAATAAAATATAATGAATGGCAATCTGATAAAGCACATTATTTGAAGTTCTCGAATCTCAACAAGAAGCACATTGCTGTGTGTTTTGAAGGTAAACTAACAAATGCTCAGAAAAAGGTAAAGATTACTGGTATGCCATATCCGCATTTTGTATCATACCATAATCTTGTTGCCTCATGTAATGGTGCAACTTTTGAGGATAAAACACTAGTGAACAGCCATTGCTGTAATAATAACAGGCAAGAGAGGTTCGTTATGCCGATTTATCTCTCTCCAGATCTTGTAAATGGAATTTCCTACACCTCTAAAGGTGAATTGGATTATGATGATTCTGTTTACGACTGCAGCTGGTTTGATAAAAAACATCTTAATTTGACAAATTCATGGATTACTTTGGTCCGAAGAATATGGTGTAAAATTTCAAAATCTGGGTACACAGATATAGATGTAGAAATGGCTAGAAATGACAAAAATTTACGGCAAAATATTATAGATGATGTAGATTCAAACAACGAAATATCATCATGGGCCGATAATGACATAGCATGGAATCTTTTTTCAGAATACAACTGGTTTTATAATTATTACAAATCAAGGCCTTAATAAATTGTATCTGTCTAAATTTTAAAAAGGGTAATGTGGCTTTAAATGGTTCTACTATAAATTTATGACTTTTGTCTAAGTATGGAAAGATTGAAACTATTTACTCTTAACTAAGGATGACCATTGCCGTAATCATATTTTTACAGACAAAGAGTGTTTCTAATTTCAGTTAATTGAATCCAATTTAGAGCAAGTTAAAACCTTTGCTCTATCATTGTACCAATAAATCGGCTTTGAATGTATAATATATGCACCAGTGGAACCCATACATGTTGGTTACTCATAAAAGCCAACTAATGGAACTGGTGCATATATTTTTTACATTAAAAACTTGATATTTTAACTTGTCTTGGCTTATATAATACCTTGTTTTTTAAGAGCTTCATATCCTAATTCAACGCGATCCTCAAGATCCTTACCTGAAACCTTATCCTGCTGAATATCAGTGATTATAATATTACTTGAATCCTCTATGTCCTCTATTATAAATTCAGAATCTGTGTAGTAAACACATTTATTGCAGAATGTTAACTCTAACTTATTGCCATCATTACTATACGCATATTCTCCAAGTCGTGTTATAAGCTCTGGATTCTCTTGTCTGATTTTATCACGAAGAGCGATTAAGAAGATATTAAAGTTTCTGCCACTAATACTCTTTTCAGTAAGCATCATAAGAATACGATATGATGACTTTTCACGTGTCTGGTAATCATACCAATAATACATCCCATACTTTTCAGGACGCATGGATTTATATTTTGTAATATAATATCTCCAATCATATTCTTGGCATGATGATAAATATTCATTCACAATGTTAAAAAGAATATTGTCTGAAAATTCGTCAGCTTTTTTCAATAATTGATAAAGAATATCATGAATCTTATTAATATTATCTTTATTTGTATGGAAAAGTGTTTTCCATGTTGTATCGATTCTTTCAGAGCCTATTTGGTAACGCCATCCAATTTTTAGTGAATAGTCTTCAATCGAGAGTAAGGCCATATTTACAAGCCCTTTATTACAATCAAATAAAGAATAGAACCTATTTGTATAATCTATGTGATCCAAACCAAGAACACTTATACCACCATTGAGTAGTGGGTGATCTTCAAGATAATAAAGTAATTTCGCTTTATTTGGGTTATGATTTAGCCATTCTAATTTTTCAGCTTCTTCTTGTATCTGAAGCGAGTTGAACGTATTACGATTTTCCTCATTAACAACACGTTCTTCAAGAATCACTTCTCGAGTTTGCTTGAGCAAAGCAGGCATACGATCCTCACGTAATTCGAATTCTGAAGCTTTAATCAAATTATTTATAATACGAACTCTCTTTGCAAACTGTTCTTTTGTTATTGATGTCTTATTCTTCCAATAAAGGATAAATGCATAAAGAAGAATCATTCTTCCAATAGAAAAACTTCTTACTCGTAAATTCTTTCTTTCACCAAAACTTGTACAGCAGTGCCCGAAAATATCTATTTCTTCATCAATGTGTGATTTTCCTTCAACATGTAACTCTTTAGTTAGGAATGAGTTGAATTCATCCTCTATTACAAGTCCTTTTAAGCAGTCAAATGATTCTTCAATAAATAACAGATTTGATTTTGCATCATTATTCTTGTCATAAAACAGTTCTTTAGTGGCATCAAAGATGTTACTAGGACAACATTCATAAGGATATTTCTCATAGAAGATAATATTGCATAGGAACATATAATACCTTACAAACTCATCATCTATAATATTATTATCCCCTCTATATGGCCAAAACACATCTGTCCAATCAATATCAATTTTTCGGCTTATACGTTCAGCACTGGCTTCATCAATCTTCTTAATGTAGTTTTCCCATTCTGCCTTAAAATGTTCAAACTCTGTTAGGGGTTTACCACGGGAGTTCATTTTGATATACAGTTCATCTGTAAGTCCCATATCCTTGATTGAAAGGAAGTAGAAAGAGATACATCCATCTTCTAATAGCTTCCACATACCACTTGTGGCTTTGAACATAGTATGTATATCATCAAGCATATTTAACATGGAACTAATGGTAGGATCTGTTTTCCAATCTAATGGCATCCAACTTTGATCAGTAATATCTTCAGACAATGTTGGAAGTGTAAAATCAGGTGTATACTCAACTAGATGTTTACAGAAAATACGTGCGCTATATCTCGTTTTATACGAAAAATTTTTGAGAAAAGCTATCTTTTCTTCCTCAATACCTTCATGACGTGCAATGTACCAATGAAGTAAAAATAAAGTAGTTAGACGTTGTTGACCATCAAGTGGGGTCAGTATTCTCTCATCATTTATATCGCCATATATAAAATCAAGTTTTAATTGTTTGTTTTCTGCTAAAGCAGTATATAACGCAGAAAGGAATCTCTTTCTGATTCTGTTTACTTCAGGTATATTTCTTCCTTGAGCATAATCACGCTGTATGATTGGTATCTCAATCATGCTAAGAGGTAGTGAAGACAATTCATTTTCTGTGCCTACTGGTGTTTTAAAAAGTTTAATGAGTGTATATAAATTTGTAACAGCCATGATTAAAAAGTCTTATTTATAATGGTTAGATAAGGTTGTATAATATTTTCCATTGCTTTTATGTATGCAATACGATCTTTCTGGCCCCAAAAATGAATTTGATTCTCACGAGATGGTGTATAGTATTTCAAAAATACCATCTTAGTGCAGTATGGTATGAAGGCACCTCTTTGATCCATTGAAACTATCTGATTTCGTTTTACATCAAATGTAGAATTGTTCAATGCTGCATTGTCATTTTTAGTAAGTAATGCCATGTTTGATAGTGTATGGATATAATCTGAATCACTATCCTCAGAGAGGGCATTGCATACTTTATTGAAAAGTTCATCGAAAACATTACGAGTCTCGATTTGATTTGTAGATATTATATTTTTCATTTCAGCAATGATTTCATCATATTGTCCTTTATCATTTACTGAGATTATGGATTCAAGATGCATCTTAACCCATTCAATTTGGGTCTCTTTCTTTTTCAATCCCTGTGAATTTTGGGCATGAATATGTTCTAAGCTCCATTCTGCAGTATTATATTTACTAAAAGGGAAACGCTGGTATACTTGCTCTTTAATGATGGATTCAATATTGAATAATAATAGCAGATTGCTGATTTCCTTATAGTTCTTTTCATAATTTAAATCTCTATAAGTATTTTCGTCCTTCAGCTGAAAGTTAATACTTTCAGCAATCATCTTATCAAGCTCATTAAGGAATACGCTTTTTCTACAACCTTGAGCTTTTTTGAATATATCCATCATATTCATTGTCCTAGATGATATTAAATAACCTATTTTGTGGTATAACAGGTTATCTGAATACCATTCTTTAATTTGCAAGAAGTTTTTTTGAATCTCTTCCCAAATTGTTTTGACTCCTTTTGTTTTAATCTCATTTTCGAACCAGAAGAATGTATAGTATTTTTCTTTCTCATTTTCACGTTTATTTGCCATCATATCAAAGAGTAATTCAATTCTTGTTGGATACAAACGTGCGTCTTTTGTTGTTAAGAAATACCAAACCTCATCATTTTCACTACGAAGTTCCTTCTCTATATGATCCCATTGCATAGAGCGTTCTATTTGATCTTTATCAACATCATCATCTTCATATTCTTTCAATAGTAATGCCTTAATAAGTTCTGCATTTGTAAGTTGGATTCTGCCAATATTTAGACGAGTAAACAATGCTATTGGATCTTCATCCTCACAAACTTCATACCAAATAACTTTAACCTTGTTGATTAAAAATCCAAATAGCCTATCTATAGCGTCTGCCATAAAATTTTCATCTTCAAAGTTTTTCTCAACCCATTCTCTTATACATAAATCTGCATGATAAATATGATAAAAATCTATGTTTGAGTCAGCTTTATCTTTTGCAATATCAGTCATGAATGATGTTGTAGCGGTACGAGTTTCATAATCTAATTGGAACATAATATTTGTTCTAGGTTTCCATTCACGCTTGATATAATTAAGAAGAATCAAAATGGTAGTAAACCGTTGTTGTCCATCAATAAGTTCATAATCATCTTCATTCCGTTTCCTGACTACTACAGGTTGTAAACAATATTCCCTTTGGATATCCACTTCTGGTTTACAATTATTCCATAAATCATTTAATAAGGTACTTACTTGCGATTTAGTCCATCTATATCCTCTTTGATAAGTAGGGATAAAGAATCGCCCTTTTATTTTTCCAATTGGTTTAGCTTCAAGTATTACATTATTACTCATATATATGCAATTTTAAAATTTCATTTATGTTTTATTGAAATAACTTGATATAGCATTATATCAAATGTGAAACATTAATTTTTTTATACTTATTTCCCATACCAAGCGCAAAGGCCATCTGGTCTTTAATAATCAACTCGCCTTTTTGAAGTCCTGTTATTGCAGTCCTGATTTCCTGGAGTTCCTGACCACTCATACCAAACGAGTCCTTGATAACCTTATCATCAATAGTTTGCTGTTTCATAATCAGAGGGTACTGACCATTGGCATAAAAGTCAAAGCCTTTAGACTTGAAACTGCTCATATTTTGAGTAGCAAGGATAATACTTAGACCTTTATTTCGCCCTATAGCAATAAGGTTATGCAAAGGACGATTATCAAAATCAAGCATATAGTGTGCTTCATCTATAATAGAGAAATGACGTATTTTTACTACTTTGTCATTTACAGCCTGTTTATCAAGCAATTCATACATATTGTTAAGCTTTGACGATGCAATATGTGTACATCGTTGATTATCAATAGTATAGCACTCTAAAAGGTACAACCAGCAGGTTGGCAAGTACCTGAGAATGTGTAAGTTAGTGATTTTTAGCACCATTCTCGGCTTGTACCTCCATTTTGGAAAGTAAAAGTAAGTGTAATTTCTTGAATATCAAAATGTGCGGTACAAAAACTTGTAAAAAATGGCGTTTTTTGATGAGAAAAGGTACAAAAATGGCTCTGAAACCGAGAGCCACATTATGATTATTTTGCGAAGTACTCCGTCTTCAACCAATAGGCATAAATCGGGTCCTGGAACGAGATTTCAGCAGCCTTATTATCCAATATGTCATTCTTGATAAGGGCTGCCTTTGAGCGGGATATTGAGGTCGTTGAAGAGATTTGATAGTGATGCATCACTTTAGTCGAACTGATGGCTTTTTCTCCGGTTATAAGAGCCTTGAGGCAGTTCAGGTTGCTGTGTGGTCAGTTTGTCGGTGATTGTTATAAACAACAGACTTATGTGACAGCGGTCGCTATTTAAAAAAATAGCCTAAGTAGCAATATTCTGAACAGAAAAGGAAGTGTTATTTCTTTTTCTGTTCAAATTATTGCTATCTTTCTATGAACAATATATTGTTTGTTATCTGTAAAATATCAGCCTTATGAATAATATAGTAGCATTTAATATCTCCAACGCCCAATAATGTGAGCAAAGCAGATTTTAACAGGAATAAATTCAAAAATTACCTCTGTAACGCATCATAAAATAAAGTAAAACTGCTATATTTGCATATTATATGATATGTTGAGCCATGACAAAAAGTACAATGGGTACCAAGTTGCCAAGAAAATTGGAGCAGAAGATGCAGATAGTAGGTGAGCAGATCAGGCTGGCCAGACTACGCAGGAATCTTAGTATTGCCCAAGTCGCCGAACGTGCCACCTGTTCACCTCTGACGGTTTCACGCATAGAGAAAGGTGTACCAACGGTGGCAATAGGCATTTATCTTAGGGTGCTTTATGCGCTTCAGTTAGATGATGATATTCTGTTGCTTGCAAAAGAAGATGCAATGGGAAAGGCCTTGCAGGATTTGAATCTTAAGAAACGAGAAAGAGCATCCAAAAAAGAATAAGCGATGAAAAAACTTTGTGTATTTGCTGATTTCGATTGGCTGAAAGAACCAAGGCTCGTTGGAGAGTTAAGTTACGAATCACTTCGTGGCTCTGACAGCTATGGATTTTGTTATAGTAATGAGTGGTTAAAGGATTATGGTAGTTTGTTTCTTAGTGACGATTTGAATAACTATCCAGGGCAGCAATATACAGCTCCAGGTAAGGATATTTTCGGATGTTTTTCTGATGCCCTTCCAGACAGGTGGGGGCGTACATTGATAAATCGTCGGGAACAGATTCTAGCAAAGGAAGAGAAACGTCCGGTGCGTCGGCTTTCTTCATTCGACTATCTTATTGGGATTGAGGACTTTTCTCGCATGGGGGCTTTTCGATTCAAGGAGTCTATAAATGGAGATTATATTAATGCAAGCGAAATCTTGCGCATACCACCACTGACAGATATTCGTGAGTTGATTGCAGCTAGTTCCGAAATAGAGAAAAGTGAAGATGAGAACAGGTTACCTGAAATGCGTTGGATTGCTCAACTGGTACAGCCTGGTTCATCTCTTGGCGGAGCACGTCCAAAGGCAAGTGTAATTGACGAGAACAAGATTTTGTATATAGCAAAGTTTCCGTCCCACAAAGATGATTATGATGTTGGATTTTGGGAACATTTCTCACATCTGTTGGCAAAGAAGGCTGGTGTCAATGCTGCGGATACAAGAGTAATCTCTACTAGCGACAAATACCATACTTTGCTTTCTCGACGATTTGACAGAAGGGAAAATGGTAAGCGTATACATTTTGCTTCAGCCATGACTCTATTGGGCTTGAATGATGGTGACAATGCTAATACCGGCCATGGCTATCTGGATATTGTCGATTTCATACTTCAGAATTGTACTAACGTGGAGGATAATCTGCAAGAACTGTATCGCAGAGTTGCATTCAATATCTGCATCGGCAATAGTGATGACCATTTCCGCAATCATGGCTTTCTTTTGACTGCGAAAGGCTGGACACTTTCTCCGGCATACGATATGAATCCTACTCTGAATGAGTTTCAGAGTCTGCTTGTCTCATCAACTTCCAATAAAGCAGAACTGGGTATTTTACTTGATACTTGCGAAGATTATATGCTTAATCGTAAAATAGCGGAAAAGATTATTTCTGAAGTAATTGAAGTCGTAAAAGGATGGCGAGAAATGGCAACACGATTGGGTATTTCCAAAAGAGAGATGGAACTGTTTTCTGAAGTATTGGATGCAAGGAGGAAAGATTACGTTTAATTTACAAAATAGAATATTGTTAGTAATTTATTGCTGTCCACTCTTTTATAGGGCAGTGATGGATAAATTTTATTTATATGAAAAAATCAGATATATTTTGGCAGACATATTTGAGTCTCGAAAAAGAGTTCATTAATGTTTCTAATTTTATATTTATAACGGATGAAATTACTACTCATGAGCATGGTAAAGAAATTACTCAACCATGTAATTCTCAATTGGAGACTTTTTCACCCTACATCGCAGATTTACTTATACGATGTTGCGTCCAGATAGAAGCAATTTCCAAGGAATTGTATTATGACAATGGCGGGACAAAACAACGTGGAGATAAAAACTTGTTTTTTGATGAGGATTGCTTAAAACTTATTGATATAAAATGGGCGATACATGATAAACGAGTTTTGGTTGTTGCTCCATTCTTCAATTTAACCAAAGAAGAGAATCGAATTCTAAGACCATTAAAGAATGCCCATAAAAGAGCTGGTACATTTTGGGAAAAAGC
>ERZ824522.254-NODE-254-length-70251-cov-7.625947_pt1 | contig 70251 bp, 56 predicted proteins | sample MGYA00519935_ERZ824522 | MGnify/ENA primary metagenome ERZ824522 (study PRJEB31778, sample SAMEA3449160) | human gut metagenome | biome: human gut; feature: human-associated habitat; material: faeces | place: United Kingdom | collected 2010/2012 ...
GCGGACGGTGGTCGGGGTTGACGATCGTGGCGATGATGTTGCCGCCGAACGCCGGGCGGATCTGATAGAGGAGGTTCTTATACTCCGTACCCGTCTTGGCGTCCTTGTGGTCGCCGATTTCGAGCTGCGTGCAGTCGGCCGTAAGACCGCTGTGCAGGGCCGACGATACGCGGGGTGCGAAGTCGCGGCCCACGGGCGTGGCGCCGAACAGCGCGATCTGGGGCTTCTCCTGCCCGATCAGACCGCACAGGACCGCCGTGTGGGGCAGCGTGCGGAACGGGGAAAATAACGGATCATCGGCAACCCAGACCGTATCGGCGCCGTATTTGGCCAGTTCCTTTTCGATGCCGGCGAGGTTGTGGCCCAGGACGACGGCTTCGAGTTTCACGCCGAGCGTCGTGGCCAGTTCGCGGCCTTTGGTCAGCAGTTCGAGACTCACGTCGGCGACCTTGCCGCCCTCCATCTCGATATATACGAATATATTGTTCATCTCAAAAAAACGCATTAACCGAGCGTGTGGCTCGCGATGAGTTCAACCATAAGTTCATTGATGTCGTTGTCGGCGGCGGTGAGTTTCTTGGCCTCCTTGGCGGCGAAAACCACGTTCTCAATCCTCTTGACCTTCGTGGGCGAACCCTGGAGGCCGAGCTGCGCGGGATCGGGATCGACATCGGCGGCGGCCCACTCCACGATGCGGAGGTACTCCTTCGCGGCGGCGCGCTGCGCGGCGGGCGATTCGGGTGCAGCGGCGATCTCCGAACCGGCCAGCGCGCCCTTGTACTTCATCACGCGCTTGGCGTTGCGCGGGCGGCACTCGGCGGCCGAGGCGTTGACCGTCACAACGGCCGGAATCGGGCACTCGACGACCTCCGTGCCGTGCTCCAGACGGCGCTTGATGACCAGCGCACCCTCACGGACTTCGAGAATCTCCTCGGCATAGGTCACCTGCGGAAGACCGAGCTTCTCGGCGACCTGCGGACCCACCTGCGCCGTGTCGCCGTCGATGGCCTGACGGCCTGCGAAAATCACGTCGGGGGCGATCTTCTTCAGCGCGCACGAAAGGGCGTAGGAGGTGGCCAGCGTGTCCGAGCCGGCGAACTCGCGGCCCGAAAGCAGGTAGCCGCCGTCGGCCCCGCGGAACATCGCGTCGCGGATGATGTCGGCGGCGCGCTGCGGACCCATCGTAAGGATATGAACCGTGGAACCCGCCACACGGTCCTTGAGCCGCAGGGCGGCTTCGAGCGCATTGAGGTCCTCGGGATTGAAGATGGCCGGAAGCGCCGCGCGGTTGACCGTCCCTTCGGGAGTCATCGCGTCCTTGCCTACGTTGCGGGTATCGGGAACCTGCTTGGCCAAAACAAGAATTTTGAGGTTTTGTTGTTGCATATAAGTAAGTAATGGTTATATATTGAATCCTTTTCCTTCTTTCACCGCTGTCGTCGCGGCGTTCCGTCGCGTTCGCGAATCTGCCCCGCCCCAAGCCCTCCCGCGGGAGGGACTTACGGCGTAAAACACGCCCCGTTTCTGCTTTGGCGGTTCGGCAATCCGCAAGCGACTGCCCCCCCGCCTGTCGCCGCAGTTGTCGCAATGCGACCGGGTCGTCAACCGGGATTTCGGCCGAAACGCGGACGGGCGGAAATCACACAAAAACGCATCCCTAACCTGCCACTGGGCAGCCGGGATGCGCGGTTGCTTATCGGACGATCGTTTCGCCGCGGTCGGGGCCTACGGAGATGATCTTCACGGGGACGCCCGTCTGCCGCTCGATGAACTCCACGTAGCGTTTGAACGCCTCGGGGAACTCCTCGTAGCTGCCGTACCGGCGCAGGTCGCATTTCCAGCCCTCGAACTCGGTGTAGACCGGACGGAGGTCGCCGGTGATTTCATAGGGGAACTCCGAGGTGGTGCGGCCGCCGATCTCGTAGGCCGTGGCCACGCGGATCGTGTCGAAATCGTTCATCACGTCGGATTTCATCATAATCAGCTGCGTCACGCCGTTGACCATGATCGAATATTTCAGGGCCACCATATCGAGCCATCCGCAGCGGCGGCGGCGGCCCGTGACGGCGCCGAACTCGTGGCCGATGTCGCACAGCCGCTCGCCCGTCTCGTCGAACAGCTCCGTGGGGAACGGTCCGCTGCCCACGCGCGTGCAATAAGCCTTGAAAATGCCGAAGACCTCGCCGATGCGGTTCGGGGCGACGCCCAGCCCGGTGCAGACGCCCGCGCAGACGGTGTTCGACGAGGTGACGAACGGATAGGAGCCGAAGTCCACGTCCAGAAGCGTTCCCTGCGCGCCTTCGGCCAGAACGGACTTGTCCTGCGAGAGGCAGTCGTTGACGAAATATTCGCTGTCGATGATGTGGAAGCGGCGGAGGTATTTGACCGCCTCGAACCACTGCTTCTCCAGCTCGGCAATGTCGTATTGATAGTCGAGACTCTTCAGGATCTTCTCGTGGCGCGCCTTGGCCGCAGCGTAGATGCTTTCGAAATCGGGACTCAACAGATCCCCTACGCGCATGCCGTTGCGGCTTACCTTGTCGGTATAGGTGGGACCGATGCCCTTGCCCGTCGTGCCGATCTTGGCGCTGCCCTTGGCCGCCTCGTACGCGGCGTCGAGCATGCGGTGCGTGGGCAGAATCAGGTGGGCCTTCTTCGAAATGCAGAGCTGTTTGGTCAGGTCATGGCCGCTGGCAGCCAACGCTTCGGCCTCCTCGCGGAAAAGCACCGCGTCGATCACCACGCCGTTGCCGATGATGTTGGTCTTGCCGCCCTGGAAAATGCCCGAAGGAATCGAGCGGAGCACGTATTTCTCGCCGTTGAATTCCAACGTGTGACCGGCATTGGGACCGCCCTGGAAGCGGGCCACCACCTCGTAACGAGGCGTCAGCACGTCCACAACCTTCCCTTTGCCCTCGTCACCCCATTGCAGGCCGAGGATAACGTCAACTTTTTTCATTGTATCCGGTTCTGTTTTATGTTTGCAAAAGACATTTTTTGCATCCAAAGGTACGAATTATTATCCGAAAAGCCCAAGGCCGCCGCCGGACTTTTCAACAAATTATGAAGAAAAACCGTCCTTTTCGGACGGTTTTTTGCCGTAAATGGGGAAATAACGCACTCGGAAGCGGGGCCGTTCCGCCCGGAACCGAAATCCCCGCAACGGCCCGCCAGGCCGTTTCATGCCGGAAATCACTTGCGGACGAGTTCCGTCGGTCCGTTGAAGTCGACGCTTTGCGAGGCGAGGCAGTAGACCATGGCAAGGGAGGGGTTGCCGCGCACGTCGGCACGCAGCCCCGAGGCGCAGGAGGTCACGTCCAGCGACCCCGCGAGGGCATTGTCCGGACAAAGAAGCGTTGCGAGCGAGGCGTTCGACTGCAAATCGAGGCGCGGCAGCGAGTTGCCGCCGCAATCGAGGTATGCGAGGCCGCGCAGGCCGTTCACGTCGAGCGACACAAGGCCGTTGTCCGAGCAGTCGAGCCATTCGAGGCGCGTCATCGTGACGTCCAGCCGCGTGAGCGCGTTGCCCCGGCAGTCGAGCCGTTCCAGACGCGTGAACTCCTTCAGGTCGGAGAGCGACGCGACGCCCCGTTCCGGACACTCCACCGTGCGGACACGCTGCGCCTCGTAGCGCGAGATGCGGCCGTCGCCATCGACGTCGAATTCGCCCAGACAGTAGGCCTCGAAGGCCTTGTCGTAAAATGTCAGGTAGATGTATCTGTTCTTCTCGTCGCGCTCGTCCTCGGCAAGGCCGCAGGCCGCCGAGAGCAGTAGGAGCAGGACGGGAAGGGCGCGGACCATAGGCGGCGTCAGATGTTCACGTCGTCGTCGGAGGCGTCCGAAGCGTCCGAGCTGTCGTCGTCGCCCTGAATGTCGTCGGCCCCCTTGATCTCGTCGTCGTAGTAGTCCTTGTCGTCGTCGTCGTGCGAATTGTCGTCGACCTTCACGTCGATCTTCACCATGTAGGCTATCTCGTCCGTATCATAGGGAACGGCATAGAAAAAATCGCCGTTGGGCTTGTCGACACGGATCATCGCATCGGTGAATCCCAGCGGGTATTTCGCCTTCACAGCCTCCTGCAACTCGGGGCTGAGGTTATGAAAACTCGTCGCAATATGTTTCTTCACGATATTCGGTTTAGTCATGGTAGTGTCTCGAAATTTTTTGCAATTATAAGCAAAATTTGAATATCGCACCACATCTGCAATTTTTTTTTGCATTTTTTTTGATTTTACACCAAATTCACCCGTTGTTAAGGACAAAATATGTAACTTTACACACGTTATTTAAGGATTATGGTACGCGAACGGATCGAGGAGCTGCGCCGGCAGCTCGAACTGCATAACTTCAAATATTACGTCGAAAACGCCCCTGAGATTTCGGATTTCGAGTTCGACGCGATGATGCGCGAACTTCAGGATCTGGAGCGCGCACACCCCGAATACGCCGACCCCAACTCGCCTTCGGTGCGCGTGGGAAGCGACCTGACGGCCGAGTTCCGGACCGTGAAGCACCGCTACGCGATGCTGTCGCTGGGCAACACCTACTCGCTGGACGAACTGCACGAGTTCATCGGCCGCATCGAGCGCGAAGCCGGGGCCACGGACTACGTCTGCGAACTGAAATTCGACGGCACGGCCATCTCGCTCACCTACGAGCACGGACGGCTCGTGCGCGCCGTGACCCGCGGCGACGGCGTCGAGGGCGACGACGTGACGGCCAATGTCCGCACCGTGCGCACGGTGCCCCTGCGCCTGCGGGGCACGGACTGGCCCGACCTCTTCGAAATCCGCGGCGAGATCCTGATGCCCTACGCCTCGTTCGACCGCCTCAACGCCGAGCGCGAGGCCAACGGCGAGCAGCTCTTCGCCAACCCCCGCAACGCCGCCGCCGGGACGCTCAAGCAGCAGTCGTCGGCCGTGGTGGCCCGGCGCGGACTGGACTGCACACTCTACCAGCTGGCGGGCGACGAGCTGCCCTTCACGAGCCATTGGGAGAGCCTCGAAAAGGCCCGCCAGTGGGGGTTCAAGGTCTCGGACGCGGCGCGCATCTGCCGCAGCGTCGCCGAGATCGACGCATTTATCGAACACTGGGACACCGCACGGCGCCGCCTGCCCTTCCCGACGGACGGCGTGGTGATCAAGGTCAACGACTTCGCCGTCCGGCGCCAGCTGGGATTCACAGCCAAGGCCCCCAAGTGGGCCGTGGCCTACAAGTTCAAGGCCGAACGGGCCGCCACGCGGCTCGACAGCGTGTCGTTCCAGGTAGGACGCACCGGGGCTATCACGCCCGTCGCCAACCTCGAACCGGTGCTGCTGGCCGGAACCACCGTGCGGCGCGCGACGCTGCACAACGCCGAGCAGATGGCCCAGCTGGACATCCGCCCGGGCGACACGGTCTACGTCGAGAAGGGCGGCGAGATCATCCCGAAGATCATCGGCGTGGACCTCGCGCAGCGCCCGGCCGACAGCCGTCCGTTCGAGTACATCACCGTATGCCCCGAGTGCGGGACGCCGCTGGTGCGCTACGAAGGCGAGGCCAAGCACTACTGCCCCAACCAGAGCGGATGCCGGCCCCAGATCATCGGGCGCATCATCCACTTCATCCGCCGCAAGGCCCTCGACATCGAGGGGCTGGGCGAGGAGACCGTCGAACTGCTCTACGAAAACGGACTCGTGCGCGACGTGGCGGACCTCTACGACCTGCGGGCCGAACAACTGGCCCCCCTGCCCCGGCTGGGCGAGAAGTCGGCCGACAACATCATCCGCTCGGTGGAACGCTCGAAGGCGGTTCCCTTCCAGCGCGTGCTGTTCGGGCTGGGAATCCGCTTCGTGGGCGAGACCACGGCCAAATACCTCGCCGAGCATTTCCGCTCGCTGGACGCCGTGATGCGGGCCACGCGCGAGGAGCTGGTCGAGGCCGACGAGGTGGGCGGACGCATCGCCGACGCCATCATCGAATACTTCGCCGAGGAGGACAACCTGCGGATCATCCGCCGCCTGCGCGCCGCGGGGCTGCAATTCGAAGCCGAGGCGCGCCGCCTGGCGTCGGAGGCGCTGGCGGGCCGGAGTTTCGTGGTCTCGGGCAAGTTCACGCGGAGCCGCGACGAAATGAAGGAGCTGATCGAACTGCACGGGGGCCGGAACCTCGCGGCGGTGTCGGGCAGCGTCGACTACCTCGTGGCGGGCGACAAGATGGGCCCGGCGAAGCTGAAGAAGGCCGAGAAGCTGGGTGTAAGGATCATCTCCGAGGAGGAGTTCATCGCCATGATCGAAGGCGGAGGCCCGGTGGAAAAGGCCGCACAACAGGAATTATTCTGACAGGCGCAAGACGCCTGCTTTGAGGACTGACGCAAAACGACAACAGATAAAACGACAATCAGAGACATTATGCTACGACACAAACTTTCCGGCGTGGGCGCCGCGATGATCACCCCTTTCACGGCAGACGGCCGCGTCGACTACAAGGCGCTGGCCCGCATGATCGACTACGTGATCGACGGCGGCGTGGACTACATCGTCGCACTCGGCACCACGGCCGAGACCCCCACGCTCTACATGCCCGAACGCGCCGTGATCGCCATGTTCATCACCAACCAGATCGCAGGCCGCGTGCCGCTGGTGATGGGCTGCGGCGGCAACTCCACCTCGGAGGTGCTGGACCAGCTGCGCGAATTCGACCTGCGGGGCGCCGACGCCATTTTGAGCGTGACGCCCTATTACAACAAACCTTCGCAGGAGGGTCTCTATCAGCATTTCCGCACCGTCTCGGAGCATTCGCCCCTGCCGGTGATCCTCTACAACATCCCGGGCCGCTCGGGCGTCAACATGACCGCCGAGACCACGCTCCGCTGCGCCGCCGACTTCCGCAACGTCATCGGCATCAAGGAGGCGTCGGGCGACATCGGGCAGATGCAGCGCATCCTGGACAACCGTCCCGAGGGATTCCTCGTGCTGTCGGGCGACGACGGCATGGCCATCGAGCTGATGCGCCGCGGAGGCGACGGCGTGATCTCCGTGGCGGCGAACGCCTTCCCGCAGCGGTTCATGGAGTGCGTGAACCATGCCAAGGCGGGCGACTTCGACGCGGCGGAAAAGGCTTATGCCGCGCTGGACGAAGCCGTGCACGCGCTCTTCGAGGAGGGCAACCCCGTGGGCGTGAAATGCGCCCTCTCGGTGATGGGACGCATCGGCGACACGATGCGCCTGCCGCTGGTCGCCGGATCGGGAAAACTCCGCGCGAAGTTCGAAGAGCTGATCGCCAGATACGATTTGCGCTGATTTTGCGTTTGTACCGGAAACGACCGCTATGAAACGATTGCTGCTTCTCTCACTGCTGGTTCCGGCGCTGGCCGCCGCCGGAGTCCCCGACGAGGACATGATCCTCGACCGGACGATGGACGCCCAGTCCGCGTTCTACTACCCCGCGCTGATGATGCGCTACAACGCGGGCGACGAGACGCTGACCGACGAGGATTACCACTACCTCTACTACGGATACGCCTACCGCGACGAATACAAGCCGCTGGCCGTGAACCCCGATCTGGACAAAATGCTGATGCTGGCCTCGGGCATCGACCCCGACAAACCCGACAGGGCCACGCTGGAAACGATGGTCTCGATGGGAAACGACGCCCTGAAACGCGATCCGTTCAGCCCCAAAATCCTCAACCTCATGTCGTTCGCCTACGGTGCGCTGGGCGACAAGGAGCAGGAAAAAGCCTGGTCGGACCGCATGAACGGCGTCATCCGCACGATCCTCGGCTCGGGCGACGGATTCACGCAGAAGACCCCGCGCCATGTGCTGATGTTCGACCACGCGCTCGACGTGCTGGCCGCCGAAGGGCTTTCGTTCGGCAAGGCGCGCATCGTCAGCCGCACGGTGGAGTTCGTGCCGCTGGTCGTTCCCTATGTGGTCGAGGGCAAGAAGCGCAAGGGATTCTATTTCGATTTCAGCCGCGTCTACTGGAACAAACCCGAGGGTTACACCTACCAGCGCGACCGCACGTGGCAGTTCAACAACCTCAAACCCCGCACCTATAAATGATCCGCATTCTCCGGCATACGCTCTGCCTCGCCCTGCTGCTGACGCTCGCGGCCTGCTCCAAGGAGGAGCCGGGTTACAACCCGCCCGCCGTGGCGACGCAGACCCTTCTGCTGTACATGCCCGGACGAGGCCTGATCAACTATTACGAGCGCAACATCGAGGGCGTCAGCGCGGCCGTGACGAACCAAATCCCGGGCGACGGGCGCATTCTGGTCTGCTATCAGCCCGAGAAGCATTCGTCGGCCGTGATGCTGGAAATCTATTACGACAGGAACAAGCGACGCAGCGAGACGAAAACTCTCAAAACCTACGACGGCTTCAACGCCGGAAACCCCGAAAAGGTGCGGCAGCTGTTCGCCGATGCCGCGGAGCTGGCTCCGGCCCAAAACTACGGGCTGATCATCGGCTGCCACGGCAAGGCGTGGATTCCGGTCGCCAGCGGCTCGCTCTCCTACTCGATGCGGCGTTCCGCCGAGGACGACCTATGGGCCGCGCCCCCGGGAGCCAAGCAGACCCGTTCGTTCGGCGACAAGGGCTACGAACTGAACATCACGGAGCTGAAGGAGGCGCTCGAAGCGCAGCAGTTCCGTTTCGACTACCTGATCTTCGACGACTGCTTCATGGCCAACATCGAAACGCTCTACGACCTGCGTTCGGTCATCGGCTACATCGTGGCGTCGCCCTGCGAGGTCATGGGCGACGGATTCCCCTACGACCGGATCGTCCCCCACCTGTTCGAAACGGGACCGGTCGCGGACCGGCTCGCGGAAACCTGCCGGGAGTTCTGGAACCTCTACGAAAACGAATACCAGAGCACGACCTGGAAAGAGCAGTCGGGCTGCATCTCACTGGCCGTCACGTCGCAGCTGGACGCGCTGGCGGAAGTGATGCGCCGCATCAACGAAAAAGGCAAACAGCCGTTCGAACTCTCGCAGCTCCAGTACTACGAGGGACTGATGACACACCTTTTCTACGACTTGGGGCATTACGTCGAATTGAGCTGCGGCGACCCGGCGCTCGTCGAGGAATTCACGACGCAACTCGACCGGGCATTTCCCCCCGAAAGCCGTCTGTGCACGAAGCAGTTCTATTCCCAATACAACAACGGGTCGAACCCCGTGCATTTCTATACGGGCGTCTCCGTGAGCGAGCCTTCGACGAAGTACGTCGCCGAAAACCGGATGACGAACTGGTATCGGGACACGCATTAAATGAAATGAAAAGAGCGATTCGTGAGAATCGCTCTTTTCATTTATGCATACAGCCCAGACTTTCTATTCATACTGCCCGGACTTCAGCCGCTCCACCTCCTCGCGGGTCAGGAACCGCCACGCTCCGCGCTTGAGGTTCTTCTTCGTGAGACCCGCATAGTAAACGCGGTCGAGTTTGGTCACGGTGTAACCCAGGAACTCGAAAATACGGCGCACAATGCGGTTGCGGCCCGAGTGGATCTCGATGCCCACCTCCTGCTTGTTCTCCTTGACGTAGGAAATCTCGTCGGCGAAGATCTCGCCGTCTTCGAGCGTGACGCCCTCGGCGATGCGGTCCATATCGGCGCGCGTCAGAGGTTTGTCGAGCGTCACCTGGTAGATTTTCTTCTTCTTGTAGGAAGGGTGCGTCAACTGCTTCGTAAGGTCGCCGTCGTTGGTGAACAACAGCAGCCCGAGGCTGTTCTTGTCGAGACGTCCCACCGGGTAGATGCGCTCCGTGCAGGCGCCCGAGACCAGCTCCATGACCGTCTTTCCGGCATGGGGATCGTCGAGCGAAGTGACGTAGCCCTTGGGCTTGTTCAGCACCAGGTAGACCTTCTTCTCGCCCTGCACCGGCTCGTCGTTGAACCGCACTTCGTCGGTCGGCAGCACCTTGGTCCCCAGTTCGGTGACGATCTTGCCGTTGACCGAAACGACGCCCGCGGTGATGAAATCGTCGGCCTCGCGGCGCGAGCAGATACCCGACTGGGCGATGAAGCGGTTCAGGCGCATCTCGCCCGTCTGCTTCTCGGGATTGAATTTCGGATACGACGCCGGTTTGTCGTCGTGTTTCTTATAGGCAGGTTTGAACGGTCTGTCGACGAACTTCCGGTCGCCGAATTTCTTATCCCCGAATTTTTTCTCGCCGAACTTCTTCTCGCCGTAGGGCTTGTCGCCGAACTTCTTGGGTCCGAATTTCTTCTCGCCGTAGGCCGGCTTGTCGCCGTAACTGCGGCGCGGACGCTCCTCGTCGCTGCGGTGACGGTCACCGTCGTAGCGGGGTTTGTCTCCGAAGGAACGCCGCGGACGGTCGTCGTCCTGACGCTGACGGTCGCCATACGAACGCGGCTTATCGTCGTACTGACGCGGACGGTCGCCATAGGGACGCGGGCGGTCGTCATACGAACGGCGCGGGCGGTCGCCCTCCCCGCGGGATTTGTCGCCGTAGTGCGGCTTCTCGAAGACCGGACGGTTGTCGGCCGTGAAATGGGGGTTATACGAAGCCCGGCGTTCGGGCCTGTTTTCAAAGGAGGGTGGCTCCGAATCGGCGGCATCACGCTGCAAACGCGGGCGACGCTCGACACGCTCCGCCGTAGCCACTACGGTGCGCTTGCGTTTGTCGCGTCCGAAGCGTTCGAGCACCGGGGTCGAGTCGTTTTTAGGATCTTTCATTTTCTATTCGTCTAATAAATTATCGGGGGCAGGGACCGGAACGTGCCGACCGGGTTCACGCGCGTGATACCGGACGCAGCCCGTCCGAGCCGGTTTCCACCCGGCAAAGGTAATCCATTTTTCCGGATTATAACACATAACGTGCCCGATTTCAACCGTTTTGGGAATAATTGCGCCGGAAGGCGACAAAACGCCTGCTTTTGCCGTATCTTTGCCGAAAAATAACTCCCCGACGACCGGCGGCATTCCGGCAGAAGCCCCGCGCCGCCCGGTATCGGCTGCGACACCCGATCCTGCGTTATGAACATGAACCGCGAAATACTGCGCATTGCGCTCCCCAATATCGTCTCGAACATCACCGTGCCGCTCATGGGCATCGTATCGACCGCCATCGCCGGACACTGGGGAGCCGACTCCGCCGCCACGATCGGCGCGCTGGCCATCGGCGTCTCGATCTTCAACTTCATCTACTGGAACTGCTCGTTCGTGCGCATGGGAACCAGCGGGCTGACGGCCCAGGCGTTCGGCGCGGGCGACTTCCGCGAGTGCACCAACATGCTGGCCCGCGCGCTGTCGGTGTCGGCGGTGATGGGTGTGCTGATGATCCTGCTCCAATACCCCGTGGGAGAACTGGCCCTCTGGGCCATGAACGGCAGCGAAATGACCCGCGACTACTTCTACGCCCGCATCTGGGCCGTGCCGGCGGGCATCGTGCTCTTCGGGTTCAACGGCTGGTTCACGGGGATGCAGAACGCCATATTCCCCATGCTGACGGCCGTCACGGTCAACATCGTGCACATCCTTTGCAGCCTCTGGTTCGCCTTCGGGATGGATATGGGCATCGTGGGCATCGCCTACGCCTCGGTGATCGCCCAATGGACCGGCGTGGCGCTCTCGGCGCTGCTGCTCGCCGCCAAATACCGTCCGATCCTCACCGGGATCGACTGGTCGGAGGTGCTGGACCTCAAACCGCTGAAGACGTTCTTCATCATCAACCGCGACATCATCCTGCGCACGTTCTGCATCGTCGCGGTCTACACCTTCTTCACCGGGGCGTCGGCACGCATGGACGACCCCGCGCTGCTGGCCGTGAACACCCTGCTGCTGCAACTCTTCACGCTCTTTTCCTACATGAACGACGGCTTCGCCTACGCCGCCGAGGCGCTCACGGGACGCTTCATCGGGGCGCGCGACAGCGTGTCGCTGCGCGACTGCCTGCGGAGGTGCATCGCCTGGGGAACGCTCGTATCGGTGGTCTTCGTGGGGATTTATCTCGTCTGGTGGCGCGACCTGGTGGGCGTGTTCGTAGACCACTCGGCACCCAACGCCGGGGTGATCGAGGAGCTGGCGGGACGCTACATCGTCTGGATCATCCTCATCCCGATCGCCTCGGCCATGCCCTTCATCATGGACGGCATCATGGTCGGAGCCACCGAAACGCGCGTCATGCGCGACTCGATGTTCTGGGCCACGGCGGCCTATTTCGCCATTTACTACGCCTGCTACCCGCTGATCGGCAACAATGCCCTATGGCTGGCCTTCACGCTCTACATGTTCCTGCGCGGAGTGATCCAGTTCTTTATGACCCGCCGGCTGAAAACCATCTACGACAAGATCGCATAGGACCCGGACAACCGCCAGTCGCGCCACCCCTCGGGACGGATCGCCGCGGGAAATTCGCACTCCAGCCACACGGTGCGGGCCGTCGATTTCCACGGACGCCCGAGGTAAACCCGCGTCACCCCTTCGGCCGCCGTCACACGGCAGCAGGAGAAGACGAATCCGTATTCGTTGCGCTCGGTGGTCGAAGCGGCCGTGATGAAACTGTCGGCCTTGCAATGGATCGTCGAACACTCGAACAGCACGATCGAAGGGCCGAAAATGAAGTCGGTGGTTCCCTCGATATAACAATTCTCGACATGTACGCGCGAAACGTAGCTGCGAGCAAAGAAGGTGTCCTGATCGCCGATGAGCGCACAATGATACAGATGGATGCGGTCGCCGCGGGTTTCGAGCGCCACGGCCTGCCCTACCCTTCCGGCATCGTTCTCGACGGTCAGGCAATCCAGATAGACATCGTCGGCCTGAACGGACATCGTATAGCTGTCGTAGGTGGTCAGCTCGCGGCCGTCGACGACTTTGCCGGCATAGTCGCCCCAGACGATGCGGGTTTCAGCCATTTCATCGCCCAGAATCCGGACCTTGTCCTTATAGACGTCGAGCGTCACCTTCTCGCGATAGACGCCGGGCATAATCCGCACCGTGCGCCACTCCGCAGGCTTCGACGGCAGGGCGTCGAAACACGCCTGAATGGTCCGGAAATCCCCGCCGCCGTTGCAGTCGACGGTATAGACCGTCTCTGCCGAGGCGACGAACGAGGACAGGAGAAGGATCGTTATGATTACAGCGGATTTCATCATAGGTTCGGTGAACGCAATTACACGCTACAACGTCACCCCCGTCTTGAAGATGGCGATCTCCTTGAAACCCGTCTCCTCGTGCTTGAGACGCTCGCCGCCGGCCGTGGCCAGCACCTTGCCGATGAAACGCTCCAGCACGGCCTGCGGCTCCTCGTCCTCGACCAGCGTGCCGGCGTTGAAGTCGATCCAGTTGGCCTTGAACTCCGCGAGCTGCGTGTTGGTCGAAATCTTCATCGTGGGCACGAACGACCCGAAAGGCGTGCCGCGTCCCGTGGTGAAGAGCACCAGCTGGCAGCCCGAGAGAGCCAGCGCCGAAGCGGCCACCAGGTCGTTGCCCGGAGCCTGCAAGAGGTTCAATCCCGGCTTCGTGACGGGCTGTGCGTAGGTCAGCACGTCGACGACGGGCTGCGCCCCGCCCTTCTGCACGCAGCCGAGCGATTTCTCCTCAAGGGTCGTGATGCCGCCCTTCTTGTTGCCCGGCGAGGGATTTTCATAAATCGGCTGGTCGAACCGGCGGAAATAGCGTTTGAAATCGTTGATCAGCGAGACCGTTCCGTCGAAAACCCGGCGGTCTGCGGCGCGGTCCATCAGGATCGTCTCGGCGCCGAACATCTCGGGAACCTCCGTCAGCACCGTCGTGCCGCCCTGCGCGATCAGCCAGTCGGAAAACAGCCCCACCAGCGGATTGGCCGTGATGCCCGAGAAACCGTCCGAGCCGCCGCACTTCAAGCCCACCTTGAGGTAAGCGAGCGGAAGCGGCTGACGCTTATCGGCTTTGGTCTTTTCCACCAGCCTGCAGCAGATTTCGAATCCCGCCTCGATCTCGTCCTCGACCTCCTGGGCGACGAGGAACTTCACCCGCTCGTCGTCCCATTGGCCGATCACCTCTTTCAGGGCCGACACCTGGTTGTTCTCGCACCCGAGGCCCAGCACCAGCACGGCGCCCGCATTGGGGTGACGCACCAGCGCGGCCAGCGCCCGCTGCGTATTGGCGTGGTCGTCGCCCAGCTGCGAACAGCCGTAATTGTGGGTGTAGACCCGCACGTCGTCGAGGTGCGAGCAGTCGCACTCGCGCTTCACACGCTCCGCGATGGCCTGCGCCTGCCCGTTGACGCACCCCACCGAGGGCCCGATCCACAACTCGTTGCGAATGCCCATCGTATCGTTCCCGCGCAGGTAACCCATCACCCGCACGTCGCGCTTCGGGCACCCGACATCGTAAACCTTGGGGGCATAGGTGTATTCGAGGTCGTCGCGGAGGTTGGTTTTCAGGTTGTGCGTGTGAATCCACCCGCCCTGCGGCACGTCCTGCGTGGCGTGACCGATGGGATAGCCGTACTTCACGACGTTCTCGCCCGCGGCGATGTCGCGCAGGGCGAACTTATGGCCGCGCGCAACGTCCTCGCGGAGCGTCACGGCGACGCCCTCGACATCGAGCGTCTCGCCCTCGTGCAGGTCGTCGGCCAGTGCGACGGCGACATTGTCCGCAGCGTTGATTTTCAGAAACCGTTTCATATCAATAAAATAAGCCGCATGTCCGGGTCCCGCAAAGCCCCCGCCGAGGCGGGGGTTCGGGGTGGGTCGGACTTGTGAACACGACCGGAGGCCGTGCCACGAACCGTCCGAAACGCCGCACCGGAACAGCTGACTGGTTACGCTCCTAAAAACTTCTTCAAGGCATCTTTCATGCCCAGCGTCTCGATGTCGCGGACATAGCCCGCAACGGTCCCGATGAAGCCCGGAACCTCCGAGAAATCGACGGTGAAGATGCCGCTCTCCTTCACGATCTTCGCGATCGTAGCCTCCATGTCGGCCGAATCCCAGTTGGCGCGGATGTAGTCCACGAACTCCCTCGTGTCGTCGGGTTCGAAACCGCTGTTCGGCCCGTAGAGGGTCATCAGCGCGGCGAACGTGAATGCTTCGCGTTCGGCCAGCCGCTGCGCCTTGAACCAGTTGTCGCGCACGGTCGGATAGTTGCGCGCCTCCCATTTCGAAAGCGAGTTGAGCGAAATGGACCGGAGCATGTGCTTGATGAAGGGGTTGTAGAAACGCTCCAGAATCCCGGCGGCGAACTTCTTCAGCTCGTCCCGGTCCTCGTCGATCATCGGGATCACCTCCTCGGCAACCATGTCGTTGACGAACCGCTCGATGTCGGGCGTATTGAAAGCGTCCATCACCGTCTCGCAGCCCATTTGCAGGGCGATGGGCACCATGCCCGTATGCGACCCGTTCAGGATGCGGACCTTCTTGTCGCGGAACTGCTTGATCGAGGGCATGAAAACGACGTGCAGCCCCGCCTTGTCCAGCGGCAGTTCCTTCATCACCTCCTTGTAGCCCGGGCCGCCGATGGCCCACAGGTGGTACAGCTCGGCCTTCACCACGAGGTTGTCGTCATAGCCGATCTCCTCCCTGATCTCGCCGATCTGCTCGCGCGGGAAGCCCGGGACGATGCGGTCCACGAGCGTGTCGCAGAAGTGGCAGCTGTTTTCGACCCAGTCGATGAAATCCTGCCCGAGCTTGTGGTATTCGGCGTGTCTGATGACGTATTCGTGGAGCGTCGAGCCGTTGTTCTCGATCAGCTCGCAGCAGATGATGCAAAGGCCCTTGGTCGGGTCGCCGTTGAAATGTTTGAACCGCTTGTACAGCAGCGCCGTCATCTTGGCGGGGTACGATTTCGGAGGACAGGCCGTCAGATCGTCGCCCTCCTCGTAGCGGATGCCCGCCTCGGTGGTGTTCGAAATGGTGATCTTCAGCTCCGGCGAGAGGAAATACGCCTCGTATTTCGCATAGTCCACATAGGGATTGAACGAATCCATGATGCTCTTCACCAGCCGCACGTCCTTCTTGGGCCGTTTGTTCTCGATGCCCTCCAGATAGACGTGGTACATGTTGTCCTGCCGGTGCATCAGGTCGATCATCCCCAGCACCTTGCGCTCGGGGTCGATGATCGGCTGGCAAACGGCCACGCCTGCATCCATGACGCCCTTCTCGTTGGCGATGTCGATCTGCCAGTCCACGAAGGCTCTCAAGAAGTTGCCTTCGCCGAATTGCAGGATGCGAACGGGGCGGCCGACCGTTTCGACGGTCGACTTGTTCAGTTGCTTGATCATTGTATGTCCGGTTTTTAAGTTAATCCAATACAATCGGTTTGTATTTCGGAACCAGCGTCTTCATCACGATCCAGCCGATGAGGTAAGCCACGGCGCAGATGCAGAAGACGACGAAATATCCGGCGGGCTTACCCTCGAAACCCATGAACTGCATCGCCGTTTCGTCGGCATATACGAACAGCCAGCCGGCGAACCATTGCAGGATCATCGAGCCTACGCCGCCGGCCATGCCGCCGATGCCCGTCACGGTGGCGATCGCCGACTTGGGGAACATGTCGCCGATGGTCGAGAAGATATTGGCCGACCACGACTGGTGCGCCGCGCCGCCCAGACCGATCAGGATGATCGGGAACCACGGCGAGATCGTGCCCATGGGCTGCGCCAGCAGCACCAGCAGCGGAATGAACGCGAAGATCAGCATGGCGCGCATGCGTGCCGCATAGGGGTTCAGCCCCGTCTTGTTGATGATGATCGTCGGAAGCTTGCCGCCGTAGATCGACAGCATCGTGATGGCATAAAGCGTGAAGATCAGCGCCACGCCCAGCCCTTCGGACATCTTGATCCCGAACTGCGAATTGAGGTACGAGGGGGTCCAGAAGAGGAAGAACCACCACACGCCGTCGGTCATAAACTTGCCGAAGGCGAAGGCCCACGTCTGTTTGAACGAGAGCGTTCTCCAGAACGAGATCTTCTCGCCCTCCTGCTCCTTGCCGACCGTCTCGCCGTCGACCACTTCGTGCTGATCCTGCTCGATATACTCCAGCTCGGCGGCATTCACCTTCGGATGGTCCGAGGGTTTCTTGTACATGAAGACCCAGAAGCCCATCCAGACGAAGCCCAGGGCGCCGATCACGATGAAGGCCATCTCCCAGCCCCAGGCCTTCGCCAGCAGCGGAATGGTCAGCGGGGCGAACAGCGCGCCGATCGAAGCGCCGGCATTGAAGATCGAGGTGGCGTAGGCGCGGTCCTTCTTGGGGAAGTACTCGGCGGTCACCTTGATGGCTGCCGGGAAGTTGCCCGCCTCGCCCAGGGCGAGGATGCAGCGCGCGGCGATGAAGAAATACATGCTGACCATGGCGATGGTCGCGGCCAGGGCCGACCCGGCCTCGACGGCGCGCAGCGCGGCGGCGTCGGGAAGCCCCACCCATGCCTCGGTGGCGATGCCGCAGAGGGCGTGCATGCAGGCTCCCATCGACCAGACGCCGATGGCCCACAGATAACCTTTCTTGGTGCCCATCCAGTCGATGAAACGGCCCGCGAAGAGCATGCAGACGGCATAGACGATCGAGAAGATCGAAGTGATCAGCCCGTAGTGGTACTCGTTCCAGTGGAATTCGGGCTTGATGAACTCGTCCCACGTCAGCGAGAGCACCTGACGGTCGAGGTAGTTAACAGTCGTTGCGAAGAAGAGCATCGCACAGATGACCCAGCGATACTGCGTCATCTTCCCAGCGAGAGTCGATTTGTTGTTTGTCATTATGGGGTTTAATTAAGTAGTGTTCAGGAATTGGTGAGCCGTAGGAACGGCGTCCGGCGGCGGAGCGGGGCCGCCGCCGGACTACCGAACTTACGGAATCGGGTTTAACGCACCCGGGCAATCACGTCCAGAGCGAAACGGCATTTTTCGGTGATTGCCGCCCAGTCCTTCACGGCGACGACCTCTTTCGGGAAGAGCTGCGAGCCCATGCCCACGCAATAAACGCCGGCCTTGAACCACGCCGTGAGGTTCTCCTCGGTGGGTTCCACCGCTCCGGTGGCCATGATGTTCGACCACGGCAGCGGGGCCTTGACGTTCTTGACGAACGACGGACCGCCCACGTTGCCCGCGGGGAAAACCTTCGTCAGGTCGCAGCCCAGTTCCTGCGCCGTGCCGATCTCCGTCACCGAACCGCAGCCAGGGGTGTAGGGAACCAGATGGCGGTTGCAGACCCTGGCCACCTCGGCGTTCAGGTAGGGACCCACGACGAAGTTGGCGCCGTACTGCATGTACATCGCGGCCGTCGGGGCGTCGACCACCGAACCGATGCCCAGGATCATCTCCGGGCACTCCGCGGCGGCGAATTTCACCAGACGGATGAACACCTCCGAAGCGAAATCGCCGCGGTTGGTGAACTCGAAAGCGCGCACGCCGCCTTCGTAGCAGGCTTTCACGACCTGCTCGGCCACGTCGGCGTCGGCATGATAGAATACGGGAACCATGCCGGTCTTACCGATGGCCTCCAGAATTTGCATTTTATTGAAGCGAGCCATAATTTTTAATTCTTAATTTTTCATTTTTAATTATCTCTGCACCCGTCCGCTGGCATTACCTCCGGCCAACGACTCGACCTCCTCGGCCGATACGAGGTTGAAGTCGCCGTTGATCGTGTGCTTCAGGGCCGATGCCGCCACGGCAAATTCGAGGGCCTCTCCCTGCGTCGGCTTGGTCAGCAGGCCGTGGATCACGCCGCCCGAGAACGAGTCGCCGCCGCCCACGCGGTCGATGATCGGGTCGATGTCGTAACGCTTCGACTCGTAGAACTCCTCTCCGTTGTAGATCATGGCTTTCCAGCCGTTGTGCGTCGCCGAGAACGACTCGCGCAGGGTCGAGATCACATACTTGAACCCGAACGTCGCGGCCATCTGGCGGAAGATGCCCTTGTAGCCCTCGGCGTTGGTCTCGCCGCCCTCGACATCGGCGTCGGGCTTGAACCCGAGGCACAGCTCGGCGTCCTCCTCGTTGCCGATGCAGACATCGACATACTGCATCAGGGGCTTCATAATCGACTGCGCCTTCTCCTTGGTCCAGAGCTTCTTGCGGAAGTTCAGGTCCACCGACACCGTCACGCCGTGACGCCTGGCGGCCTCGCAGGCCAGACGGGTCAGTTCGGCGGCCTTGTCCGAAATCGCGGGCGTGATGCCCGACCAGTGGAACCAGTCGGCGCCCTCCATGATGGCATCGAAGTCGAAATCCTGCGGATCGGCCTCGGCGATCGACGAATGCGCACGGTCGTAGATCACCTTCGAGGGACGCATCGAAGCCCCGGTTTCGAGGTAGTAGATACCCACGCGGTCGCCGCCGCGGGCGATGAAATCGGTCCTCACGCCGTATTTGCGCAGCGCATTGACCGCCGACTGGCCGATCTCGTGCTTCGGGAGCTTCGAGACGAAGTAAGCCTCGTGGCCGTAGTTGGCGCACGAAACGGCCACGTTGGCCTCGCCGCCGCCATAGACGACGTCAAACGAATCGGACTGAACGAAGCGCGTGTTTCCGGGCGTCGAAAGACGCAGCATGATTTCACCTAATGTTACGATTTTCATGGTATTATGACAGCTTAAAATTTGAAATAGTCCTTGGCGTTGCGGTAGCAGATGCCCTCGATGATCTCCCGGCCGATGAAGTCGATCTCCGAGGCGGGCAGCAGGCCCTGCTCGATGTCGTTGCCGACGAGGTTGCACAGCGTGCGGCGGAAATACTCGTGGCGCGGGTACGAAAGGAACGACCGCGAGTCGGTCAGCATGCCCACGAAGCGGCTCAACAGACCCAGCGTCGAGAGGGCGTTCATCTGTTTCTCCATGCCGTCCTTCTGGTCGAGGAACCACCACCCCGATCCGAACTGGATCTTCCCGGCGCCGTAGCGGCCGTCCTGGAAATTGCCGATCATCGTGGCCACCAGCTCGTTGTCGCGCGGATTGAGGTTGTAGATGATGGTCTTCGCAAGGCGGTCGTTGCGGTCGAGCATGTCGAAGAATTTCGACATCTGCCTGCCGACCGCGAAGTCGCCGATCGAGTCGAAGCCCGTATCGGGACCCAGCCGGCCGAACATGCGGCTGTTGTTGTTGCGGATGGCGCCGTAGTGGAACTGCTGGGTCCAGCCGGCCTCATGGTCCATCGTGGCGAACTCGACCAGCATGGCGGTCTTGAACTTGCGGATCTCCTCGGGCGTCAGCGTCTGCCCGCCGTATACCTTATTAAAAATAGCGTCGATCTCGGCCTGCGTATAATCCTCGGCGTAGAACTCCTCGATGCCGTGGTCCGAAAGGCGGCAGCCGACCGACCCGAAGAACTCGTGACGCACGCGCAGCGCGTCGATCACATCGGCGAATTTCGTGATCGCGACGCCCGAAACCTCCGAAAGCTTCTCCATATAAGCGCGGAAATCGGCCGGAACCTCCACGGCCATCGCCTTGTCGGGACGCCACGTGGGGAGCATCCTGGTCGCAAAACCGTCCTCGCGGACCTTGATATGGTGTTCGAGCGAATCCACGGGATCGTCCGTCGTGCAGACCGCCTCGACGTTGTAGCGGCGCATCAGGCCGCGGGCGTGGTATTCGGGACGCTGCAACAGCGCCGTGCAATGGTCGTAAATTTCGCGGGCCGAAGCGGGGTTGAGCAGTTTCGTCACCCCGAAGGCGGTCTTCAATTCGAGGTGGGTCCAGTGGTAGAGCGGGTTGCGCATCGTATAGGGAACCGTCTCGGCCCACTTCTCGAACTTCTCCCAATCGGTCGTATCCTTGCCCGTGCAATACTTCTCATCGACCCCGTTGGTGCGCATGGCGCGCCATTTGTAGTGGTCGCCTTCGAGCCAGATCTTCGACAGGTTGTCGAAACGGTGGTCCGAAGCCACGTACTCGGGAATCAGGTGGCAATGGTAGTCGATGATCGGCATCTTGGCCGCATGGTCGTGGTAAAGACGCTGCGCAGTCTCGGTCTGCAACAGGAAGTTGTCGTCGTTGAACTGTTTCATAAAAAATAAAAGGTATCGCGGTTAAATTCTATACGTATCAGGCTCTTTTTCATAACGTAAAATTAGTAACTTTCCGCCACTCGGAATATGAAAAATTACCGAATTAAATAGAATATTTACCGTTTTGGTTGACCAATATACGGAAAAATTGTAAATTTGCCTACAAACAACGGAAAAACTTCAATTCTAATTTTATGAAAAAACCGATTATGTGGGTTGCAGCCCTCCTGACGGCCTCCTGCACACCCGCTTTGAAGGTCGAAGTCGCCAACACGACCCCGACCGAACGCGATGACGAAACCGTCGAAATCGCCTGGTCCGAAGTCGCCGCGCTCAAAGGCGTGACGCCGGACAACATCGTCGTCCTGAACGACGACAACGAGCAGATCCCCTCGCAGGTCCTCTTCCGCGGCGGAACGGAGCCGCAGGCGCTGATCTTCCAGACCGACGCCGACCCGATGGAAAGCAAGCGGTTCAAACTGGTCACAGGCCAGCGCGAGAACTACCCCGCCGAGGCGTTCGGCCGCACGGTTCCCGAACGTTACGACGACTACGCCTGGGAGAACAACAAGGTAGCCTACCGCCTCTACGGCCCGGCGCTCGAAACCTCTCCCGAGAAGCTCGTCACTCCGGGCATCGACGTATGGGTAAAGTGCACCGACAAACTGGTGATCGACGAGTGGTACGCCCGGGGCAACTACCACCACAACTACGGCGACGGCATGGACTGCTACAAGGTGGGCGTGACGCTCGGTTCGGGCGCATCGCTGCCCTTCGCCGGCGGTAAATTCTGGATGATGGGACACAACTACGCCACGGCCCGGACGCTCGACAACGGCCCGATCCGCACTTCGGTCGAATTGACCTACGCCCCGTTCGATGTCGACGGCACGCCCGTGACGCTCACCAAGATCATCTCGCTCGACGCCAACCAGCGCTTCAACCGCATGGACAACATCTACGAAGGAGCATTCGCCGAGATGCCGATCGCCGCGGGCTTCGTGCGCCACGACGTGAAACAGATGCAGCGCGGCGAAGGCTGGATGGCCCTATGCGAGGCCGTTTCGGACTCGAAGAACCCCGCACGCGACGGCGACATCTACCTGGGCGTGATCCTGCCGGGAGCCGAGATGCTTACGGACACGCTGGGCCACGCCGTAGCCGTCAAGGCCGTGAAACCCGGCCGGACGCTGACCTACTACGCCGGTTCGGGCTGGAGCCAGGGCGGCGTGGAGGACATGAAGGAGTGGATCGAAGAGATCGGGCAGGCGCAGGCCGCCGCCGTGACGCCGCTCAAAGTGACGGTCCTCAACTAAAAATCCATCCCAAAAAGGGCAGGCATATCATCCTGCTTTTTCCGAAAGGCCCGGTCCGACGACCGGGCCTTTCTCTGTCGGAACCCTTTCCCGAAGCGGGCGCAATCCGGCTTGCGATTGTCCGGCTTTTTATGTATATTTGTAACTCCTATTTCACAAAAATCATGGACAGACAAAAGATCGTTACCTTCGGGGAGATCATGCTGCGTCTCACGCCGCCCGACTACCTGCGTTTCAACCAGACGAACCTCTTCCGCGCCAGCTACGGCGGAAGCGAGGCCAACGTCGCCGTATCGCTGGCCAACTACGGCCTGCAAAGCGAATTCGTCACCCGCCTGCCGGACAACCGGGTGGCCGACGCCTGCATCGACGACCTGCGCCGCTACGGCGTACGGACGGACGCCATCCTGCGCGGCGGCAAGCGGCTCGGGATTTACTACATGGAGGAGGCCGCCGCGATGCGCTCGTCGCACGTCGTATACGACCGCGCCGACTCGGCCTTCGACACCCTGCAACCGGGGATGATCGACTGGGACGGAATCTTCCGCGGCGCCTCGTGGTTCCACTGGTCGGGAATTTCGGCCGCGGTGAGCGCCGGCACGGCGGCCGTGTGCGCCGAGGCGATTGCGGCGGCGCACGCGGCGGGACTGACCGTCTCGTGCGACATCAACTACCGCAAGAACCTCTGGAAATACGGCAAGGAGCCGCAGGAGGTGCTCCCACCGCTGATGGAGCAGTGCGACGCCTTCTTCGGCACGGACGACGAATACGAAAAGGTGCTCGGCATGCAGCTGCCGCAGTTTGCGGCCCGCGACACCGCCTACCGTCCCGATACGGCGGGTTACGAACGGGCCTCGGCGGAGGTTGCGGCGCGCTTCCCCCGCTGCCGGAGCATCGTCTTCGGACTGCGCAGCGTATTGAGCGCCAACCACCACCTGATCTCGGGAACGCTCTACACGGGCGGACGTCTGCACTCCACGCGGGTTTACGACATCGACCCCGTGGTCGACTGCGTCGGCGTGGGCGACGCCTTCGTGGGCGGATTGCTCTACGGAATGGCCGCGCATCCCCACGACGCCCAGTTTGCGCTGGACTTCGGAACCGCGGCCTGCGCGTTGAAAAACACCGTGCCGGGCGACTACAACCAGTTCACGGCCGCAGAGGTCGAACAGCTGGCCCGCGGCTCCGTCTCGGGCCGCATCGCCCGCTAACCGGCGTAAGACGCCGGATTCAGGGTGCGGCCGGTTTACCGGAACGCTGCTCCCCGGCTCCGCGCCCGCACGGCCAAAAGGCGGGATTGGCAAAGCAGCCGGTTGGCCGGAACGCTGCTCCCCGGCCCCGCGCCTGCACGGCCAAAAGGCAGGATTGGCAAAGCGGCCGGTTGGCCGGAACGCTGCTCCCCGGCCCCGCGCCCGCACGGCCAAAAGGCGGGATTGGCAAAGCGGCCGGTTTATCGGAATGCTGCTCCCCGGTTCCGCGCCTGCACGGCCAAAAGGCGGGATTCAGGGTGCGGGGCGTTTTCATAATGCCATTTACCCCCCCCTCCATATGCAAAAAAGCCCGGCTTTCCAGCCGGGCTTTTTTCATAACGCCTGCCGAATGGGCGGCAGCGCAACTCCGTTCAAAGAGCGGGACCGGCGAACCATCGCCGCTGAATCCCCGCCCGTCAAGCGGCTATTCGATGCCTTTCACCTGCTTGTAAAGGGCATTGTAGGTGTTGTACTTCTCCATGATGCCGGCCTCGTCGCGCAGACGGAAGCAGATGGATTTGAGGAACTCCAGCGTATCGACATCGTCGGGTTTGATCTGGTGCGCCTTCTCGAACCAGGGCACAGCATCCTTGTAGACATCGTTGACGACTTTCAGATCGGCGTCGTAAACCGCCTGGCTGCTGTACTGCTTCTCGTTCATCTCCTTGTTGAGCGCGTCGCCCTTGATCGTATAGAACACACCCAGGTAGTAGTTGCCCTCGAACAGGTCGGGCTTCAGCTCCACGACCTTCTTGAACGATTCGATGCTCTGATCGTAGTCCTTCAGCGCGTAGAAGATACGGCCGCGGCCGAACCAGAGGTCCACGTTCGACGGGTTGTCCTCGATGGCCTTGTCGATCAGCGCGATCAGGTCGGCGGGGTCGCCCACGCCCTGCTCTGCGGTGTAAAGCTGCATCAGGCCGTCGAGAATGCGCTCGTTCTTCGGGAACTTCCCGATACCCGTCAGCAGCACGTCCTTCGCTTTCATAATATTTCCCTTGTCGAGGTCCTTCTGTCCGTAGAGGCAGTGGAAGAGGTAGTAATAGATATTACCCTCCTCGTCGGCATAGTCCAGGTCGATGGCCTTGGTCAGGTACTCGCCGCCCTTGGCGAACGACTTGGGGTTGTTCGAGCCGTCGACGGTCAGCAGGTAGCCCGCATAGTAGAGCAGCGCGGGGTCGGCCTTCTCGTAAGCCGGGCTGGACTGCGCCTCGAAAGCCGTCACGTAAGCGTCTGCGGCCTCGACGTAGTTGCCCGAGTCGATGCCGACGTTGCCCACCTGCGAGCAGAAGTCGCTGACCTGCTTCAGACCCTCCTTGACCTTCTCGGCCGTCTTGGGATCGAGTTCATAAGCCTTGTTGTAAGCCTCGATGGCCTTCTTGGGAGCGTCTTTCAGCACCCATTTGCTCTGCTTCCACGTCACGACCTTGTTGTCCTTGACGTAAGCCGTGAAATAGGGATACACCCATGCGTCGTACTCCGTGCCGTTGAGCGTCTCCTTCGTCGTCGACTTGGGTTCGCCGACAGCCAGTTTCAGCATCGTCGGTTCCATGTTGGCGAAGATGCTCTTCGTAGGCTCCACGGCCACCTCGTAGAAAGCCTTGCCGCGGGCGAGCCACGTCGCGGCCTTCGCCGCCTTCTTCTCGTTGGCGATGTCGGCGTCGCTCTTTTCGATCTTGGCGAGAAGGGCTTCCTTGTTCACTTTCTGGGCTTTCACGGCGGGAACTGCCACGAGCAGCGCCGCAAGAGCCGTCAAAATCGTTTTCTTCATGGTAAACTGAAATTTTAAAGTTTTGTTGTTTCTTTTTCTTATTCCTCCGCGGGGGCGGCTCCGGGGGTTTCGCCTCCGGTCTCAACGCCTTCCGCGGGCTGCACTTCCTCCTCTTCCCCGGCAGCCGGCACGGCCATCACCGAAGCAATGGCGTCGCCCTCGCGGAGGTTGATGATACGCACGCCCTGCGTAGCGCGGCCCGCGAGGCGGATCTGGCTGACAGCGGTGCGTATGGTGAGTCCCGAACGGTTGATGATCATCAGGTCGTTGTCGTCGGTAACGGCCTGTATCGAAATTAGTTTGCCTGTCTTTTCCGTAATGTTGATGGTCTTCACGCCCTTTCCGCCGCGGTTGGTGATGCGGTATTCGTCCAGATCGGTACGCTTGCCGTAGCCGTTCTCGCTCAATACCAGCACGTCCTGCTTCGAATCGGGTTCCACGCAGATCATGCCGACCACCTCGTCCCCGTCCTCGATCGAGATGCCGCGCACTCCGGCGCCGACACGCCCGATCGGACGCACCGTCGATTCGTTGAAACGGATGGCCTTGCCGTCGCGGGCGGCGATCATCACCTCGGCGTTGCCGCTGGTGAGCTTGGCCTCGATCAGCTGGTCGCCCTCGCGGATGACGATGGCGTTCACGCCGTTCTGGCGCGGACGCGAGTAGGCCTCCAGTTTGGTCTTCTTGATCGTGCCGTCCTTGGTGCACATGATGATGTAGTTGTTGTTCACGTACTCCGCATCGGCCAGGCTCTTGACGTTGATGTAAGCGCGGACCTTGTCGTCCGGCTCGATCTGGATGACGTTCTGGATGGCGCGGCCCTTCGACGAACGGGCGCCTTCCGGAATCTCGTAGACCTTGAGCCAGAAGCAGCGGCCCTTTTCGGTGAAGAAGAGCATCGTATTGTGCATCGAAGCCACGTAGATGTGCTCGATGAAGTCCTCGTCGCGCGTGGCGCTGCCCTTGGCCCCCACGCCGCCACGGTTCTGCGTGCGGTATTCGGCCAGCGGCGTGCGCTTGATGTAGCCCATGTGCGAAATGGTGATCACCATGTCGTCGTCGGCATAGAAATCCTCGGGATTGAACTCCTCCGAAGCGTAGACGATCTCCGAGCGGCGTTCGTCGCCGTACTTCTCCTTGATCTCCAGCAGCTCGTCCTTGATGATCTGCATCTGCATGCCGACGTTCGCAAGCACCTCCGTCAGGTGGGCGATCAGCTTCTCCAGTTCGTCGCGCTCGGCGAGCAGCTTGCCCCTTTCGAGTCCCGTCAGGGCGCGCAGGCGCATTTCGATGATGGCCGAAGCCTGGATGTCCGACAACTCGAAACGCTCGATCATCGTCTGTTTGGCGGCGTCGGGCGTCTGCGAGGCGCGGATGATGCGCACGATCTCGTCGATGTTGTCCTGCGCGATCAGCAAACCCTGCACGATGTGCAGACGCTCCTCGGCCTTGCGCTTGTCGAAGCGCGTGCGGCGCACGACGACGTCGTGGCGGTGCTCGATGAAGTATTTGATCAGGTCGCGCATCGGCAGCATCTGCGGCCGGCCGTTGACCAGCGCGATGTTGTTCACGGCGAACGACGTTTGCAGCGGCGTGTTCTTAAACAGCGTGTTCAGCACCACGCTCGCAACGGCGTCGTGCTTCAGGATAATGATGATCCGCAGGCCGTTGCGGTCCGACTCGTCGTTGATGTAGGAGATGCCGTCGATCTTCTTGTCGTTGATCATGTCGGCGATCTTCTTGATCATCTCAGCCTTGTTGATCATGTAGGGAATCTCCGTGATGACGATGCACTCGCGGCCGCTGGGCGTATGCTCGATGTCGGTCTTGGCGCGCATCATCACGCGGCCGCGGCCCGTCAGCATCGCCTCCTTCACTCCCTCGTAGCCGTAGATGATACCGCCCGTGGGGAAGTCGGGCCCCTTGACGTAGTGCAGCAGCTCCTCGCCCGTGATCTCCGGGTTGTCGATATAGGCGCAGCAGGCGTCGACCACCTCCGAAAGGTTGTGCGGAGCCATGTTCGTGGCCATACCGACGGCGATACCGCTGGCGCCGTTGACGATCAGCAACGGGATTTTCGTGGGCAGGACCGTGGGTTCGGGAATCGTGTCGTCGAAGTTCAGCGTCCAGTCGACCGTCTCCTTGTCGATGTCGGCCATCACTTCGTCCGTGATTTTCTTCATGCGGGCCTCGGTGTAACGCATGGCGGCAGGCGAGTCGCCGTCCATCGAACCGAAGTTACCCTGTCCGTCGACCAGCGGGTAGCGCATCGACCAGTCCTGCGCCAGGCGGACCATCGCGTCGTAGACCGACGTGTCGCCGTGGGGGTGGAACTTACCGAGCACGTCGCCGACGATACGGGCGGACTTACGTGTGGGTTTGTCGGAGTAGAGGTTAAGCTCCGCGCTCATATCATAGAGGATGCGGCGGTGCACGGGCTTCATGCCGTCGCGCACGTCAGGCAGCGCACGCGACACGATGACCGACATCGAATAGTCGATGTACGCCGATTTCATCTGCTCTTCGATATTGATGGGGATGATACGCCCCGTCAAACCGGCATTCTTTTCTTCTTCAGTTAACATATTAATACTTAATTCTGTTATTCTTCGTCTTTCCGTTTCGAAGCAGGCTTTCGCGGCGTCCCGCCGCGTTTACATACTTGGCCCGCTCCGGCTCCCGCCAAGGCGGGAGCCTCGTCGCATCGCGACCGGAATTTCGACCGAATTATCTCCAATTCAAATTTTCAACGCTCACAAGCGCCGCAACCGGCCCGTCGACACCCGTCGAAAATTACCGTTCTTTTAACGAACAAAAATACGATTTATTTCCGGTTTGAGCAACTTTAGGGGAATAAATCTGCTTCGTGGGCGCGATATTTTCAGCGGACCACCCCGTTTTTGCCCCTTTTCCGGCGATCTGACGGCCCGAAAAAAATCTCCCGGCAAACTGCCGGGAGAAAGACGGATTGCAGAACGGTCCGCGACAAAGTCGAGCGATCACTCCGCACCTTTGGCCGGGCACGCCTCCGCAAGCGCATTGAGCTTCACATTGACCCAGAGCATAAGCACCAAATACAGGAGTCCGCACGAAAGACAACAGCAGAGGGCCAGCTCCCCGGAGAAATCGCGGGGCACGACCCGGTTGCAGAACAACTCACACAACTTAATCCCGACACTCGTTAAAAGCGGCACGGACCACGCCAGCACGAGTTTCAGCCGGATGATACGCCGGTCGACGCCGCAGGCCCGCATTCTGGGGCGGACGATATGTTCCACTACCGGAAAAATAAACGAAAAAGCGACGAACATAACGACTGCAAGGGGAATGATCCACCCCGTAGGCCTCCACTTTCGGTATTCGGATACGGCAAAAACGATAGCAACCGCATAATGCAACACCCCCAAGACCGCAAACCCCGCCAACGTAAAACCTAATTCATCCATAATAGATTAAATTTAAAGTGTTCAACATGCGTCAGGACATCCTAAAACAAATATAAGATAATATTTTAATAAATAACATGAATTTATGTTAAGATTTATTATCCTTGACACATTTATTAAAAACACACATTAAACAATCCATCCTCCCTGCATTCGGCGACGACAAACGGCGCGACAACTTGTCATTTGCGCGGGATTCGCCACCATTGCGCCCACGATCTCGACGCCCCGAAAAAAAATCTCCCGGCAAACTGTCGGGAGAAAAGGCCGAAAAACACGATGCCGTCCGACATTCGAAAATTAGATAAAAAAGCACTTCAAACCATAGAAATTATCGCCTTTTTTCGCTATATTTGATTCAAATTAAAATTCATATCCATTTAGTTTAATTAAGTAAAACAAAACAGCAACACCCATGAAGAAACTTTTGTGTGTAACTATTGCTCTCTTGTGCACCGCGACCATGCAAGCACAGGAAGAGGAGAAAGACGTGACGAAATTTCTCGGCATTCCGGTTGACGGATACAAACCCGCCATGATTGAAAAACTGAAAGCCAAAGGGTTTACATCCACTACCTGGGATAAAGATGTTTTGGAAGGCGAGTTCAACGGAGCAGATGTCCAAGTATCCATTGCGACAAACAACAATAAAGTTTGGAGAATCATGTTGGCAGATAAAAACAATCGAGGTGAAACAGATATAAAAATCCGTTTTAACGAACTTTGCCGACAATTTGGGAATAATTCAAGATATACGCCCATGACCGACGAGGAACAAACAATTCCCGACGATGAAGACATTTCCTATGAAATAACAGTCAACGACAAACGCTATGAGGCTGGTTTTTACCAAATGCCAGACTCCGTAACCATATACAACGAATCGAAGCAATCACTGCTATCCCAATACACACAAGAACAACTAGACAAACCAACGAAAGAAATATCACGAGAGATCTATCTTCAATATCTCTTTAATAAATTAGCCTACCTAAATAATAAAGTTTGGTTTATGATCGCAGAATACGCTAGGAAATATTACATTTGTATGTATTACGACAACGGTTATAATAAAGCCGACGGCGAAGATTTGTAATAATAGTCAGACCGAAAACACATCGGGCCACCATGTACGCAATCGCATGGCGGCCCGGTGTTTTATTTCATCAAAAATTACCGAAAATCTATGAATTCATATCCGGCATAGGCATTTTTATCGAACCGCCGGACGTGCCCAGCGAGGGGCGCGACCTCCAGCACGTTCACCAGCACCTGTTCGCCGTCGTAGTCGTACGAAAGCGAGCGGGGGCGCATCGTAGCGGTGTCGACCGTCAGCGTGACATCGCCTGCCGGGGAGTCGTTCCCGGCGGCGGGCGTCAGCCGCACGACGGCGCGGCCGTCGGCTTCGGAGACGAGCGACGGCGTATATTCGCTGCCCAGAAAATCGAAGGCCCGGACCGGATTGTTCAGGATGTTGCGGCTCGCGGTGTCGACCTCCGTAACGGTCACCTCGCGGCGGCGGTTGTCGACCTCGCGGCGCACGGCTCCGTCGGCGAAAACCTCCGCGTCGCCCAGCACGAGGTAATAGCTGTCGCCTTCCACGACATAGCTGCCGCGGGCTTCGTAGTCGCCCGAGACGACCCCGAACTTCACGCCGTAGCCGTCCATCGCACGGAATCCCGCCGCAAGGCGTTCCAGTATCTCCGTGGCACGAGGCTGCGCCGCATTGCCTTGCAATATGCCGCAAAACAATACGGCAATGAAAAATAAGCAATGAAAAATGAAAAATTTTCGTCTCCCCATAGCGTCAGCTCCCGCAATTTTCAATTCCTAATTTTTAATTCTTAACCACAGGAACTGGGATTGTTTTAAGTCTTCGGCTTAAAACAATCCCAGTTCCTGCAATTTCGCCTCCAGCGAAGGCAAGTCGTGGTAGAGGATGTCGCGCGGTTTGGCCCCCTGCTGGCGGCCGACGATGCCGGCCCTTTCGAGCTGCATCATAATGCGGCCGGCGCGGTTGAAGCCCACCTCGTAGTTGCGCTGAATCATCGAGGTCGAGATCTGACCTCCGGACACGGCGTCGCGGGCGATCTCGGCAAAGAGCGAGTCGTATTTCACGGGCGCCGAGGACTCCTCGCTGCCCATTTGAGTGCCGTCGCCGTCGGGCGTATAGTCGGGCAGCGCATAAGCCGCCGTGTAACCCTGCTGTTTGGAGATGTATTCGCAGATACGCTCGACCTCGCGGGTCTCGACCAGCGCACACTGAATACGCGTCAGATCGCCGTCCTTCGAGAAGAGCATGTCGCCGCGTCCGATAAGCTGATTGGCCCCCGGCTGGTCGATGATCGTGCGCGAGTCGATCATCTGCATCACGCGGAAGGCGATGCGGGCCGGGAAGTTGGCCTTGATGCCGCCCGTGATGACCTTCACGTCGGGACGCTGCGTGGCGATGATCAGGTGGATGCCGATGGCGCGGGCCTTCTGGGCCAGACGCATGACCGGTCCCTCGACCTCGCGGGCCGTCATTATCAGGTCGGCAAACTCGTCGACCACCACCACGATATACGGGAGGTAGCGATGTCCGTTCATCGGATTCAGCCGCCGCGAGGTGAATTTCTCGTTGTACTCGGCGATGTTTCGCGCCCCGGCCTTCTTACACAGTTCCAGACGGTTGTCCATCTCCGTACAGAGCGAGTTGAGCGTATAGACCGCCTTCTTGGGGTCGGTGATGATCGCGTCGTCCTCCGACTCCATCTTGGCCAGGAAATGGCGTTCGATCTTGGCGTAGAGCGAGAACTCGACCATCTTGGGGTCGATCATCACGAACTTCAGCTGCGCGGGGTGTTTGCGGTACAGGAGCGAGGTGATGATGGCGTTCAGCCCCACGGACTTGCCCTGTCCCGTGGCTCCGGCGACCAGCAGGTGCGGCATCTTGGCCAGGTCGAAGACGTAATTTTCGTTCTGGATCGTGCGCCCGATCACCACCGGAAGCTCGGCCTTCGACTCCTGGAAACGCAGCGAACGCACGGCCGAATACATCGAAACCACCTGCTTGTCGCGGTTGGGAACCTCGATGCCGATGGTTCCCTTGCCCGGAATCGGCGCGATGATGCGGATACCCAGCGCCTTGAGGCTCTGCGCAATATCGTTTTCGAGACCCTGCACCTTCGAGATCTTGATCCCCTGCGCCTGCACGATTTCGTAGAGCGTCACCGTGGGACCCACCGTGGCCTTGATGCGCTGGATGGGAATGCCGAAGTTCTTGAGCGTCTCCTCGATCTTGGTCTTGTTCTCGAAAATCTCCTCGTCCGAGACCTCCGAATCGGAAATGTAGTCCTCCAGGAGCGTCACGGGCGGCTTGCGGTAGTTCACCAGGTCCTTCAGCGGGTCGTAGCTCTCCGTGGGGATCGCCTTCTCGTCGAGAAGTTTCGCCTCGTTGGCCTCGACCGTCACCACGACGCCCTCCGGCTCCGCGGCGGGCGCGTCGTCCAGCACGGTGATCTCGGTAAAGGGCGCATCGGAATCGGACTGTGCAAGCTCTCTCTCCGGAACCTCCTCCGGGGCAGGCTCCGCAGGTACGGCGTCGCGCACCGCAGGGCGTTCCAGCTCGACCAGCCCGCTGCGGCCGATCACCACACGGCCCTCGGGACGCGAAAGGTCCACCTCGATGAACTCCCCGTCCTCCGCGGGAGGGGGCGTCTGCTCCGCGGCAGTCTCCCCGGCGACGGGTTTCCCGTCGGGCGTCAGTTCGAGGAAGGGATTTTCGTCCTCTTCCGGCACGGACTTCCGAGCCGCAACGGGCTCCGACGGACGTTCCACACGGATCGGGGCGGGTTTTTGCGCCGCGGGTTCCGCCGCTTTCGACGGCGCGGGCTGCGGTGCGGCCGCCTTCGGCCCGGGTTTCGGAGCCGGTTCGGGAACATCCTCCGCAGCCCCGTCCTCCCCGGCCGCACGTCCGTGCAGCACGACTTTGTGCTTGAGGATCTCGACGACCTTCCCGCTCTTGTCGACCACCACGTTGCCCGCCTCGTTGACCTTGTTGATGAAGTTGCGGTTGATGAAAACACCCGTCAGTATCCAGCCGCCGACAAGCAGGATCAGCGTTCCGAAAGCCCCGATATGCGTGCGCAGCAGGGCCGAAGAGGCGATGCCGAAAGCGCCGCCCCACCCCGTCGAGCAGCAGAGGCTCCAGCGGTCGGCGAAGGCGAATCCCAGCGTCAGCGACCCCAGGATCATAATCAGGAACAGCGAAAGGATCGAATGGTTGAACAGCAGCGGCCGCTGACGGACGATCCGCACGCCGACCAGCACGATCATCGCGGGAATCAGAATGCCGAAAAGCCCGAACGAATGATCGACCAGCAACATCCCCAGCCGCGCTCCGGCCCAGCCGCAGAGATTTTCCGGTTCGATGCCGAGCGTCACCCGTTCCTCGACCGATTTTTGCAGCCCGCTCTGGTCGGCGGCCCAGCTGAAAAACGAAAAGAACACCGCAGCGGCGGCAAACAGACCGATGAACAGCAGCAGCAGTCCGGCGATCCAGCGCGCACTGTCGCTATTGGAACGCTGAACGGCCTGCCGGCTGTTGGAGGATGTATTTTTAGATGCCATTCCAGAATGTCGCTATTATCGAGCGAAGGTACGAATTTTTTCCGACAATTCCGAAGGTGCCGCAAACTTTATCGATCGCCCGGAGCGATTCCGGTCGGAAGCGTTCCCGCCCGCGAATGGGGGGGGGCGGAGCCGGGAGCGTCTTACAGGTACGCCGCAACCTTCCGTTCGAGACGCAGGCGGTAGAGCTCGTCGGCGAAGGTGCGGAACGTGAGCGCGGGGCGGTTATCCGCCGAAGCGCGCAGGCCGTAGCGGTCCAAAAGCTGCCCGACGCGGCGGGCGACGGCGGGCGACGGGTCGACGATCGCGGCCCGTCCGTCGACGATGCGTTCCATCACCGGCATCAGAAAGGGATAGTGCGTACACCCCAGCACGATCTGGTCGGCGCCCCGCGCCAGCATCGGCTCCACGGCGGCGCGCACCGCGGCTTCGGCCTCGGGCGTATCCTCCCGGCTCCCCTCGACCAGCTCCACGAAACCCGTGCCCGGGTAGGTCAGGACTTCGATGCCGCTGCCGTACCGGGCGGCCGTGCGGCGGAACAGCTCGCCGTCGAGGCTCCGTTCGGTGGCCAGCACTCCCACCACCCCGCTGCGGGTCGCCAGGCAGGCCGGTTTCACGGCCGGCTCCATGCCGACGATGGGCATGCCGGCGTATTTTTCGCGCAGGAAGCCGATGGCCGCGGCCGTGGCGGTGTTGCAGGCCACGACGACCATCTTGCAGTCCAGCTCCACGAGCCGCGCCACGGCGGCGTCGGCCAGCGCCTGCACCTCCTCGCGGGGCCGCGAGCCATAGGGGCAGTTGGCGCCGTCGCCGAGGTAGGCGAGCGATTCGCCGGGCAGCGCACGCCGGATCTCGCGCCAGACGGTCAGTCCGCCCAGCCCCGAGTCGTAAATGCCTATGGGTCTGTTGTCAGCCACGGTCGGAGAAAGTTTGCACGATATGTTCGACCAGCTCGTCGTCGGACATCGGGTCGCAGTCGACGACGAGCGAAGCCTGCGCGTAGAACGGTTCGCGGGCCGCCATGTCGCCGCGCATGAAGGCCACCAGCTGTTCGTCGTCGAGACCTTGCAGACGGGGCCGCTTGCGGCGTCCGTAGGGGCTTAACCGCCGGGCGATCTGCTCCGGCGAGCGGCGCAGGTAGACCGTATGCCCGACGGCGTTCATGCACGGCATGTTATCGCGCCACGTGGGCAGCCCGCCCCCCGTGGAGACCACGGCGAAGGAGGCTCCGGCGATCACCTCGTCGAGGACCCGGCGCTCCGCCTCGCGGAAACGCTCCTCGCCCTCGTAACGGAAGACGTCGGCCACGGAGGCGCCTTCGCGCTCCTCGACCAGCGCGTCGGTGTCGATGAAATCGACGCCCAGACGCCGCGCCAGCTTGCGTCCGAGGGTGCTCTTGCCGCAGCCCATATATCCGACCAGAAAGAGAGGTTTCATCGCAGGCGGTTCGTTAAAACAGGTTCAGCTGTTCGGGGTCGATCATCTCGCCGGCGTCGCCTTTCGGACGCTCCACCTCGAACTCCACGCCTCCGACGATCGTTCCGGCCGAGGGCTGGCCCGCCGGAGCCTTTCCCGGGGCGGGCTTGGCGCCGAGCGGCTCCTTCAGGGCGGATTTTCCGGAAGCTTTCCCCTCTGCCGCAGCGCGTTGCGCCGCGTCAGCTGAAGCGTCCGTCAGCTGACCGTCGTCAAGCGACTCATCCTCCGAAGGTTCCGGTTCGGGAGGCAGTTCGGACTCGATCATCCGCAGCCGGTCCACGTCGTAGGTCGTCAGGCGTTTGCCCTTGGCGCGGTGGCTCTTGACACCCACGAACTCGTCGACGTCGATCACATCCGCGGGCCGTGAGGCGTGCGCCCCCTTGTAGGTGATCTCCAGTTTGGCCCCGGCGCGGTCCGTCACGCAGATGAAATCGGCGTCGGCGTCGAGGAAATCCTGAATCTTGTCCGACATCTCGGCCGTGAAACGCTTCATGTAGTAATACTTCTGGCCGCGGTCGTAGTAACACAGGCTGTAAACCCGGTCGGACTCGTAACGCGCCACGAGGACCGTGTCGTCGGGGAAGTGCTGCATCAGGTCGTAGCCCGTGATGTAGTACTGATTCTTCGAGGTCCAGACGATCAGGCGGTCGTCGCCCTTGAACTCGCCGAGCAGCTTGCCGCGCCCGTCGGCGTTCAGCCGGCGGACATCTTCGTCAAACCAGATGTCCTGCCCCCCGAGCGTCGAGGTGCCGCGCTCCTTCAGCACGATCTTGTGGATGCCGTAGCGCGAGAACAGATTGCCCTGGCTCTGACGCCCCTTGATGGCGAGGGTCGAGAAATCGAGATCGACGATCACCTTCTTCAGGCGCGGACGGGGCTTGAAGTAAACCTTCAGCACCTCGGCCTCACCGTTCGGATTGACAGACATATACAGTATCTCGCTCTTGGCGGTTCCCTTGGTGATGTCGTACTCCTTGTCGCGCGTGATGCCCTTGATGGCGCAACGCTTCATCATAATCGCACCGTTCTTCCCGTCGCGGTAGAGAACGTTGTAGATCGTGCGGTCGTCGTTGCGCTTGAAGACCCCGATATAATAGATGTTTTTATCGAAGAAGGCCTTGTCCGAAACCTTGGTGATCACGTAACGCCCGTCTTTCGTGAAGACGATCACGTCGTCGATGTCCGAGCAGTCGCAGACGAATTCCGCGTCCTTCATGGATTTGCCGATGCCGAAGAACCCTTCGGCCCGGTCCACGTACAGCTTGGCGTTCGTGACGGCCACCTTCGTCGCCTCGATCGAGTCGAATTCGCGCAACTCGGTGCGACGCTCCCTGCCCTTGCCGTACTTGTCGCGGATGCGCTCGTAGTAGGCCACGGCGTATTCGGTGAGGTGGTCCAGGTCGTACTGCGTCGACTTCAGGTCCTCCTCGATCTGGCGGATTTCGTTGTCGGCCTTCTCGCTGTCGTAACGCGAAATACGGATAAATTTCAGCTCGGTGAGCTTCTGCACGTCTTCAAGCGTCACTTCACGTCGCAGCCGCATCTTAAAGGGTTCCAGACCCTTATCCACGGCGGAATAAGCCTCCTCGCGGCTCTTGCACCCCTCGATCAGCTGGTAGAGCCTGTTCTCGATGAAGATGCGTTCGAGCGAGGCGGCATGCCATGCCTCGCTCAACTCGCCCAGCCGGATTTTCAGCTCCAGCCCCAGCAGCGACTTGGTGTGCTCGGCCGAGCGGCGCAGGATCTCCGAAACCCCGAGGAAGTGCGGCTTCTCGTCCCAGATGACGCACGAGTTCGGGGCGATCGACACCTCGCAGTCGGTGAAGGCGTAGAGCGCGTCGATGGTCTTGTCCGACGACTCGTCGGGCGAGACCTGAATGACGATTTCGACCTTGTCGGCCGTATTGTCGTCGACCTTTCGGATCTTGATCTTGCCCTTGTCGTTGGCCTTGATGATCGAATCCTTGATCGACTCGGTGGTCGTGGTATAGGGAATCTCGGTGATGGCAAGCGTCCGTTTGTCGATCTTCGAAATCTTCGCCCGCACCTTCACCGTGCCGCCGCGAAGGCCGTCGTTATAGCGGCTCACGTCGGCCATGCCGCCCGTCGGGAAGTCGGGGTAAAGCTGGAAATCACGTCCCTGGAGGTGCGCAATGGCGGCGTTGATCAGCTCCACGAAGTTGTGGGGCAGGATTTTCGAAGCCAGTCCCACGGCGATGCCGTCGGACCCTTGGGCCAGCAGCAGCGGGAACTTGATGGGCAGCGTAACGGGTTCCTCCTTGCGGCCGTCGTACGACAGCATCCACTCCGTCGTCTTCTTGTTGAAGACCACGTCGAGGGCGAATTTCGAAAGACGCGCCTCGATATAACGGCCCGCGGCGGCCTCGTCGCCCGTGAGGATGTTGCCCCAGTTGCCCTGACAGTCGATCAGCAGGTCCTTCTGCCCCAGCTGCACCAGCGCGTCCTTGATCGACGCGTCGCCGTGCGGGTGGTACTGCATGGTCTGGCCCACGAGGTTGGCGACCTTGTTGTAACGGCCGTCGTCGACGACCTTCATCGCATGAAGGATACGCCGCTGGACGGGTTTCAGTCCGTCCTCGACATGCGGCACGGCGCGTTCGAGGATCACGTACGAGGCGTAGTCCAGGAACCAGTTCTTATACATGCCCGTGAGCTTGCGGACGCCGCCCTCCTCCTGCGTCAGGCGGTCGAATTTGCCCGCCTTGGCCGGAGCCTCGGCCACAGGCGTTTCGTCCGTCGCCTCGTCTGCGGTTTCGGGAGTCGAGGCGTCCTCGTTGAGCGCTTCGTCGCGCCCCGTCTTATCGTTCTCTTCCGCCATGAAATCGGAATTTTTAATTTTTAATTCTTAATTTTCAATTAATCGCAAGGTCCTGCTCGACGATGTCCTCCTCGATGCGCAGGTTGTCGATGATGAAGCCCTGACGCTCATACGTATTCTTGCCCATATAAAACTCCAGCAGGTCGTGGATCGGGTCGTCCTTGGTGATGCGGACCTTGTCCAGGCGCATATTCTCGCCGATGAACTCCTTGAACTCGTCGGGCGAAATCTCGCCCAGACCCTTGAATCGCGTGATCTCGGCGTTCGCGCCGCACCGGGCCACAGCCTTCAGGCGCTCCTCCTCGGAATAGCAGTAGAGCGTCTCCTTCTTGTTGCGCACGCGGAACAGCGGGGTTTGCAGCACGAACAGATGCCCCTGGCGGATCACCTCGGGGAAGAATTGCAGGAAGAAGGTCATCATCAAGAGGCGGATGTGCATGCCGTCGACATCGGCATCGGTGGCGATGACGACCTTGTTGTAGCGCAGGTTGTCCATGTCCTCCTCGATGTTCAGCGCCGCCTGAAGGAGGTTGAACTCCTCGTTCTCGTAGACCACCTTCTTCGTCAGCCCGTAGCAGTTCAGCGGCTTGCCGCGCAGCGAGAAGACCGCCTGCGTACGCACGTCGCGGCTCTTGGTGATGGAGCCCGACGCCGAGTTGCCCTCCGTGATGAAGATCATCGACTGTTCGGCCAGCTCGTTGCGGTCCGTGCGGTGGATCTTGCAGTCGCGCAGTTTCTTGTTGTTCAGGCTCACCTTCTTGGCCGTCTCGCGGGCCTTCTTCTGGATACCCGAGATCGCCTTGCGCTCCTTCTCGTTCTCGACGATCTTCCGCTGGAGAATCTGCGCCGTCTCGGCGTGCTTGTGCAGGTAGTCGTCGAGGTGCTTGGTGAGGAAGTCGGCCACGAAGTTATTGACCGAGACCCCCGGTTCGACCTCCTTCGAACCGTACTTGGTCTTCATCTGGTTCTCGAAGATCGGGTCGGTGACCTTGATCGAAATGGCCGCGATGATCGACGTGCGGATGTCCGACGGGTCGTAGTCCTTGTGGTAGAACTCCTTGACCGTCTTGGCGACGGCGGCGCGCAGGGCCGTCTGGTGTGTGCCGCCCTGCGTGGTGTGCTGGCCGTTGACGAACGAGTCGTAGCTCTCGCCGTAGCCCGTGCCGTGGGTGATCACCACCTCGATGTCCTCCCCCGTGAGGTGGATGGGCGGGTAGAGCGGGTCCTCGGTCATGTTGTCGTTCACGAGGTCCAGCAGACCGTTTTTCGAAACGTAGCTCTTGCCGTTGAAATTGAGCGTCAGACCCAGGTTCAGGTAGCTGTAATTGCGGATTTTCTGCTCGACGTATTCGAGGTTGTAGGCATATTCGCCGAAAATCTCCTTGTCGACGCGGTACGAGATGAACGTGCCGTTCTTCTCGTTGACGCCGCTCTCCCACCTGTCGCTCACTTCGAGACCCTTGGCGAAGGTCACCGTACGGGCCTCGCCGTCGCGGACCGAACGGGCCGTAAACTCTTCGGAAAGCATGTTCACGGCCTTGACGCCCACGCCGTTCAGGCCCACGGTCTTCTTGAAGGCGTCGCCTCCGTACTTGCCGCCCGTATTCATCTGCCCGACGGCCGCCGCGAGCGACTTGAGGGGGATGCCGCGGCCGTAGTCGCGCACCGTAACGACGTTGTCGGCCAGCGTGATGTCGATCTGCCGGCCCGCGCCCATGATGAATTCGTCGATCGAGTTGTCCACGACCTCCTTGATCAGCACGTAGAGCGCCTCGTCGGGCTGCGAACCGTCGCCCACCACGCCGACGTACATGCCGGGGCGCAGGCGGATGTGCTCCCTCGGCGAGAGGGTCACGATGGCGTCGTCGCCGTAATTGTTTGCGTTCGAGTTGGTATTATTGAGTAAATCTGCCATAACTTAATTAAGGTGAAAAGTGAAAGGTGAGAAATTAAAAAATCGGCGGGAAGTTCAACGCAACTTTTTTTGAATTTTTCGTGTTCCAACCTTTATTTGCGACATTTCACTTTTGATCTTTCACTTTTAACTTTTCGTTTCTCACTTCTCCCAGCGCCGTGCACATCCGTTCATGCACCTCCTGCATCAGTTCATGCGTCTCCAGCGCGGCGACCCGTTCGGCCGGAACGGGAGGCAGCACGCGGACGGTGATCCGGTTGCCCCAGTTGAATGCCAGGTTCTTTTTGATCAGCGTCTTGGTTCCGTCCAGCACCACGGGAAGGATCTCCGCGCCGGCCTCCTTGGCCAGCGTGAAGGCCCCGGCCTTGAAGCGGTGGATCTCACCGTCCTTCGAGCGCGTGCCCTCGGGAAAAATCGCCACCGAAGCCCCGCGCGAAATCCACTTTTTCCCGTCGCGGACCAGCTGTTCCAACGCCTCGGCGGCGTGGCCGCGGTCGATGCAGATGTCGCCGTGCAGCAGGAGGAACTGGCCGAAGAAGGGCGTTTTGAAGACCTCGCGCTTCGACACCCAGCGGAAATTGAGCGGAATGTAGTAGAGCGCCGGGATGTCGATCACCGTGTTGTGGTTGATGACGATGACGTAGCTCTTCTTCCGGTCGATCAGTTCGCGGCCGATGACCCGCTGCCGCCAAAAGGGCGGCAGGAAGAAGAAAATCCGCACCAGGATGCGCGACAGTTCATGCACCGTCCGGCGCCCCCGGTCGAAGGGATAGCAGACGACCAGCGCAAGGGCCGACAGAATCATAAAAAGCGTGCACAAAAGCACCAGCAAAAGGTAGTATAAAGCACTTAACATACGATCATCGTTCTATTACAGCATTTGTAAAACAGACTGTCCGAACCCGCGGCCGCGGGCCGCGTCCACAAATCCGGCCCGCCCCGGATTCCAGCCTCCGGGAGGGACCCGGCAAAGGGCGCAGCCGGTTGAAAAAAGCCCGTATCAGACGTCCGGGGACAATTAGCCACATTAATTCAATTTGCAAATTTAGGAATTATTTCCCGGGATTCCTACCCCGCCAGTCGGCGAATTTTCAACAAAATATTCACGGCGTCTGTTTTCTGGAGGCGAAAAAGCGGGACCGCGAAAAAAAGTTACGGAAAAATTTGGTTCGCAGCCGGGGGGGGGTATCTTTACACCCGGAAAACACCCCCGCAAGAACCGCGGGATTCCATATATATTAGGTATCAAAAATTTTCTGAAATTTACAGTACTATGTCTTGCATAGTATAAATATTATTACATATCTTTGCACTGACAAATAAAGTGCAAAACAGAATATTATGAAAAGACTGATCCTCCTTATCGTAACGCTCGCAGCGGCCGCGACCCGGCTCTTTGCGGCGCATCTCTGCCCCTCGACGGGCCGCGTGGTGGACGAACAGGGAAAAGCCGTCGAATACGCAACGGTCGTCCTGCTGAAAGGAACCGAACAGGTGGCCGGCATGGCCACCGACGCCGAAGGACGTTTCGCGCTGAAAGCAGCTCCCGGCGAATACACGCTCCTGATTCAGTACCTCGGATTCGACCCCGTGAAAAAGCCGGTGCGCGTGGAGCAGGAGAACCATCTGGGCGATTTCGTGATGCGGACCTCGGCGACCGGCATCGAAAGCGTGGAGGTAAAGGCCCGGCTGGTGCGCCGCGAGGCCGACCGGTTCGTGGTCGACGTGGCGAACGCCCCGGCGGCCATCGGCAAGGACGGCATCGAACTGCTGGAACGCGCCCCCGGCGTATGGATCGACGGGGAGAAAATATCAATCAACGGCAAGAGCGGCTCGAAGGTCTACGTCAACGACCGCGAACTGCGCATGGAGCCGGAACAGCTGCTGACCTACCTGCGGTCGCTCCGGGCCGAGGAGATTCAGAAAATAGAGGTCGTGCCCACCTCGGGCGCCGACTACGATGCCGACTCGGCGGGAGGCATCATCCGCATCACGCTCAAAAAACGCCGCGAGAACGGCGTCAACGGCTCGGTGGCGTTCAACACGACGCAGGGAGAGATCGTACACAGGTACAATCCGTCGGCCAACATCAACCTGCATTCGGGCCGCGTGGACTTCTACGCCTCGGCATGGGGATCTTTCGGAAAGGACGAGACGACCACCGGCGAGCAGACGCGCTACGAGGCCGCGGACAAGGAGCTGAACGCACATTCGTCGATGAAAGGCCGCAACCGCAGCCTCGGGGCCAGCGCCGGCGCGGTGGTCGAGATCGACAACAGGAACAGCGTCGGCGCGGAGTTCGAGTACTGGCGCAACCGGAACGGGGAGCCGAACGACACCTACACGGATTTCCGGAACGCCGGCACGGTGACACGCACGGACAGCCATTTCGACAAACTCGACATCCGCAACAACTACTCGGCGACGTTCAACTACATCCGCAAGATCGACACGCTCGGCTCGACGCTCAAACTCCTTGCCGACTACACGCGCCGCGAAACCGACTCCGAGAACGACAACTTCAGCCGCATGACGGCTCCGGGAGCGACGGCGGATTCGACCTACCGCGACAACACCGAGAGCGTCTACAACATCGCCACGGCGACGCTGGCCCTCGAAAAGAGGTTTTCGCCCCGCTGGACGCTCAAGGCCGGAGCCAAATACACCTACAACGACATGCACAACGACGCGCTCTACGAATACCTCAAGGGCGACGCATGGACGCGCAACGACAACCAGAGCTTCACGATCGACTACACGGAGAACATCGCGGCGGCCTACGCCGTCGCCTCGGCGCAGCTCGGCCGCTGGGGCCTCGTGGCTGGTCTGCGCGGCGAATACACCCACACGACGGGAAAAAGCGTCGGACAGGATTATTTCTCGCTCTTTCCAAACGCCAACGTCTCCTTCGCCCTTTCGAAGGAGAAAGGATGGTCGCTGATCGCCCAATACGCCCGGACCATCGAACGGCCGCGCTTCTGGTGCCTCAACCCCCAGCGGATGCAGATTTCGGACTACACCTACCAGACGGGAAACCCGTCGCTCGACCCGGCGTTCAAGCAGGACGTGAACCTCACGCTGGTGGCCGCCCACAAATACACCCTCACGGCCGGCGTGCAGCTCGTCAGCGGCGAGATTCAGCAGACGATACAGGCCGACCCGGAGAATCCCGACCTGCTGCAACTGGCATGGGTCAACTACGACCGCACCAAAAACTATTACGTCTCGGTCAATCTGCCTTTCCAGCCCGCGAAATGGTGGCAACTGAACGCCAACTTCACCTACATGCGCCACGGTGAGCGCGTCGAGCAGCACGGCGCCGAAACTTTCTACAACTGGGCATTCGGCAGCATCTCGACGACCTTCACGCTCCCGGCTAAATTCTACATCGACCTCTCGTACAACTATCAGAGCCGCATCGACCTGGGAAACTGCTGGGTCGAACCCGACCACCGGTTGCAGGCCGGCGTGAAGAAACGCTTCGGCGACCGGTTCACCGCCTCATTCTCGGTGCAGAACCTTCTGGACCAGGGACAGGTGATCGGAGCGCACGGCGACGGATTCGTCCGCACGATGAACGCCCGGCAGACGTGGAGCAACCGCTCGTTCCGAATCGGGCTGACCTACAACTTCAAGTCGGGGAAGGCCTTCAAGCGCAAAGCCGTCGAGGCGGGGTCGGCCGACGAAAAGAGCCGGCTGTAACGGTACGAAGACAAACGCGCCGGCGTCGGAGGAGATTCCTCCGGCGCCGGCGCGTTTTTGCAAAATCCGTCAGCGGGTACGGCGGATACGCGGCAGCGGCAGGCGGCGCGCCCAGCGCACGGCCCAGCGCGGCAGGCGCGGACGGGCCATCCACCGGGCCAGGTGCGTGACGGAGGTGGGGATGCGGATTGATTTGCCGGCGATGATGAGCGTCACGGCGACGAGGATCAGCAAAACGCCGGTTCCGATGCGCAGCGTGAACCGCTCGCCGAAAACCGCGACGCCGAAAAACAACGCCGTGACGGGTTCCAGCGCCCCGAGGATCGCCGTGGGCGTGGAGCCGATGCGGCGGATGGCCCCGGCCATCGCGACCAGCGAAACGATCGTCGGGAAAAGCGCCAGCGCAACGGCGTTGACCCACATCAGGGACGAAGGGACGGGTTGCAGATCGGCACAGCCCCGCAGCCGAACGACATAGACCAGCGAGCCGAAAACCAGACAGTAGAAGGTGAGTTTCTCGGTCGGAAGGTCCTTGAGCGACGAGCGGTTGACGGCGACGATCCAGACCGCATAGGAGAGCGCCGAAAGGAAGACCAGCACGACGCCCGCGAGGTTGAGCGTCGCGCCGTCGCCCCCTTTGTAGAGCAGCGAGATGCCCCCGCACGCCAGGGCGATCGAGACGACCGTGGCGGCGGTGACCCGCTCGCGGAAACCCACGGCCATGATGACCGCGACCATCACCGGATAGACGAACAGGATCGTCGAGGCGATGCCGGCGTCCATGAGGTTGTAACTCTCGAAAAGCAGCAGCGACGAGACGGAGAAGAGCACGCCCATAGCCGCAAGCGGCAGGACGTCGCGCCGCCGCAGGGCGAACGACTGCCGCCGGAACAGCATCAGCGCACCCAGCATCACCACAGCCAGCACATAGCGGTAGAACAGCACGGAATCCACTCCCAGGCCCGCGCCGTAAAGCGGCAGCGCAAAGAGCGGATTCAGTCCGTAGCTGGCCGCGGCTATGGCTCCCAGCACATAACCGCGGGAACGTTCCGAGATCATTTAGAAGGTGACCTGCGGAGCGGCCGCGGCCCCTTCGGGCGACTCGAAATAGGGCTTCTGGCCGAAGCCGAACATCCGCGCGACGAGGTTGGCCGGGAAGCGGCGCACCGAAACGTTGTACTGCTGCGCCGCGGCGTTGAAGTCCTTGCGGGCGACGGCGATGCGGTTCTCGGTCCCTTCGAGCTGGGCCTGCAATTCGAGGAAATTCTGGTTGGCCTTCAGGTCGGGATAGCTCTCCGACACGGCGATCAGGCGGCCCAGCGCGGAGCGCACCTCGGCCTGCGCCCGTTGGAACTGTGCGAGCCGCTCGGGCGTCAGGTCGTCGGCCGAAAGGTTGATCGACGTGGCCCGGGCGCGCGCCTCGGTAACCTCGTTCAGGGTCTGCGTCTCGTGGGCCGCGTAGCCCTTCACGGTGTTGACCAGATTGGGAATCAGGTCCGCACGCCGCTGGTACTGCGTCTCGACATTGGACCAGGCGCTTTTAAGCCCCTCCTCCCTGTTCACAAAACCGTTATAGGTCGCATAAAAGAAGATCGCCACCACGGCGACTACGCCGATCCAAATCCATTTTTTCATAACAGAAGCTATTTATATATTTAAATTTAAACTCATTTCGCATCAAACCGCCGCAGTCGCCGCCTCCGGCGCCGTTTACAAGCCAGGCCCCGTCCCAAACCCTTCCTTCAGGGGAAGGGCTTGTCGCGACGCAACCGAATTGCAGACGCTTTTCAGCCCAACATGCAACGCCCCGGAACTCTGCACCTTAAACTACCAGCGTGAACCGGCTCCGCCGCCGCCGAAGGAGCCTCCTCCGAAGCCGCCGCCCATGCCGCCGCCCATGCCGCGTCCGAAGCCGCCGCCGATGATCGTGCCGCCCCCGGCCCCGCCGCCGAAATTGTCGTCGCGCAGGTTGCGCGAACGCCGCTTCACGACCGCACCGCAGTTCGGGCAGACATACGTATATTCGACCAGCCGGTAGTTCCGCGTGACGCTCAACACCTGCTGCGACTGCTGTTTCAGCGTCAGCTTACGGCACTTCGGGCAACGGCGGGAGAAATAGTAGTTCGCCAGCACCATGCCCAGCGGGAAGATCACGAAGCCGAAGACGATCGTGAAGATCATCCATGCCGGAAGGTCCTCGTCGGCGTCGCCGCCCAGATCGACCTCGCCGCCTTCGAGGATCGTGGCCGCAGCCCCCACCCCGGCGACCATGCCCGCGCTGTAATCCCCCTCGCGGAAGGCCGGAAGCATATAGTTGAGCTGGATGCGTTTGCAGAGCGCGTCGGGAAGGATGCCTTCGAGGCCGCCGCCCGTGACGAAGCGTATCTCACGCAGGTCCTTCACCAGCAGGATGCCCAGTCCGTTATTGCTTTTGGCCGAGCCTACGCCCCAGCTGCGGAACAGATCGACGGCGAACGAGAACGTATCGCCGCCCGCGATGTCGTCGACGGCGACGACGGCGACCTGCGCGAGGCCCCGCTCACGCAGCGAGGCGCAGACGGAGTCGATATGCGCCACGGCGGCAGGCGACAGGATACCGTCGGGATCGGAGACATAGCGCCGCCGGTCCATACGCTGAACATTGGGAATCTCGTCCGCGCGGTAGGTTCCCGCAAGGGCGGGCAGCGCACAGGCGAGCAGCAGGCAAAGGATCGCAATGTTTCTCATGCGGCAAAGATAAAGAAAATGAAGAATTAAAAATGAAAAATGCAAAATTATAACGCAGGCTGCATCACAACGGCCCGAACAGTCGGGCTGCAAAGAGCATTACAACAGCCAATCATTCGCAAATAATAATTTTTAATTCTTAATTCTCAATTTTTAATTACACAATATCCGGTAGCTCCACGGGGCCATATCCTCCTCGACGCGGCCGCGAAGCTCGTAAGGCTCGCCCGTCATGGCGTCGGTGTACATCCCGGCGTAGATGCCCGTATAGTAATCGGCATGGATGGCGTAGGGCGAGAGGTTCATCACCGCAACGACACGGTTGTCAGCCGTCTCGCGGACCAGCGTCATCAGGCAGTCCTCGGCGTTGTTGCGGATCTCGGTCATCGCGCCGCCCCGCTCCCCCGCCGCCAGGGCCGGGTTGTCGTGGCGCAACGCCGTGAGGCGGCGGTAGAACCCGGTGAAAGCGTTGGCCTCGTAACGGGGAATCGGATCGCGGTCGAAGAAGGCGAACGAATGGTCGTAGCCGATCTCCTGCCCGGTGTAGATCAGCGGCAGGCCGCGCGGCACGACGAATGTGAAGACCGCCATGATCTCGCGCGCATCGCCCAATCTGGAAAATTCAGAGCCGTTCCACGAATTCTCGTCGTGGTTCGACGTGAACGCCAGCCGCATGGCCGAGTCGGGATAGTCGTCGCGGTCGGCGTAGATGTAGTCGCGCAGAGCCGTGACGCGGGTGCGCTGCCGGGCCACGTCGTTCATCAGGTGGTGCATCCGCCAGGCGTAGCAGGCGTCGAAAGCCCCCTCCTCGAAAAGATTCCGCTCCTCGGCCTCGGCCAGCATGAACAGATCGGGCTTCACACGCCGCAGGCGCAGCGAGGTCTCGTTCCAGAACTCGATGGGAACCAGCATCGCCATGTCGCAGCGGAATCCGTCGACGTCGTGCTGCGTGAGCCAGAACTCCATGGCGTCGGCCTGCGCGCGCCACACGTCGCGGTCGGCGTAGTTGAGTTTGGCGGTGTCGGACCAATCCCACGGCACGGCGGGACGGCCCGCGGCGTCGCGTTCGTACCACGAGGCGGGCTTTTCGGCGATCCACCGCGCGTCGCGCGCCGTGTGGTTGGCCACCCAGTCGAGCAGGACCCGCATGCCGAGGCGGTGGGCCTCGGCGACGAAGGCGTCGAAGTCAGCCATCGTGCCCAGCTCGGGGTTCACGGCGCAGTAGTCGCGGATCGAATAGTAGGAGCCGAGCGAGCCTTTGCGCCCGGCCTCCCCGATCGGATAGACCGGCATGAGCCACACGGCGTCGACGCCGAGGTCTTTGAGGAAAGGCAGTTTTGAAGTTGCCGCGCGCAGCGTGCCTTCGGGCGTGAGCTGGCGCACGTTCATTTCATACAGGACGGCCTGCGGCCAAAAACAATTCATAATTCACAATTCATAATTACCTTGTCCGCGATCAGCCGGCGCACGCCGCGGATTTCAAGTTCGACGGGGGCACCTTCGTTCGCCACCTCGACCGCATTGCGGGTGATCCGGACCGTCAGGACCCGGTCCCGGAAATTGACCTTGAACGAGAGGGACTCCCACGCGGCCGGCAACTGCGGGTCGAACGACAGCACGCCGTCGCGGACGCGCATGCCCCCGAAACCCTCGACCACCGAGAGCCACGAACCCGCCATCGAAGTGACATGGCAGCCCTCGCGGACCTCGCGGTTGTAGTCGTCGAGGTCCAGGCGCACCGTACGCAGGTAGAGTTCGTAGGCCTTGTCCAGATCGCCGATACGCGCGGCGAGGATGGCATGGACGCAGGGCGAGAGCGACGATTCGTGGACCGTGCGCGCCTCGTAGAAGCGGAAGTTGCGGCGGACGGTGTCGAGGTCGAAATCGTCGCCGAAGAAATAAAGCCCCTGCAACACGTCGGCCTGCTTGATCAGGCACGAGCGCAGGATGCGGTCCCACGACCAGCGCTGGTTGATGGGGCGATCCGCAGGGTCGAGGTCTTTGGCCAACGTCTGCTCCTTGTCCAGATAGCCGTCCTGCTGGAGGAAGATGCCCAGTTCGCGGTCCTCGCCGAAGTACATGCCGTCGGCGATTTCGAGCCACCGCTTCGTCTCGGCCGCCTCGTCGAAACGTCGCTTCGCGCAGATGCGCGCGTAGTCCGCAGGGCGGTTTTCACGCACCCACGCCGCCGACTCGGCGGCATAGCGCATCGACCAGCAGGCGATGTAGGAGGTATACCAGTTGTTGTCGACGTTGTTCTCGTACTCGTTGGGACCCGTGACGCCCAGCATGACATATTTTTGCCGCGCCCCGGACCACGTGATGCGCTGCGCCCAGAAGCGCGCCACGGACAGCAGCACCTCCAGCCCGCAGTCGGCCAAATACGCCGTGTCGCCGGTATAGCGGATGTAGTTGAAAATCGCGTAGGCGACGGCGCCGTTGCGGTGGATCTCCTCGAAGGTGATCTCCCACTCGTTGTGGCACTCCTCGCCGTTGACGGTGACCATCGGGTAGAGCGCCGCACCGTCGCGGAAGCCCAGTTTCGCGGCGTTTTCGATGGCCTTGTCGAGCTGGTTGTAGCGGTAGACGAGCAGTTCGCGGGCGACGGCCCGCCCGGCGGTGGCCAGGTAGAACGGCAGGCAGTAGGCCTCGGTGTCCCAGTAGGTCACGCCGCCGTATTTCTCGCCCGTGAAGCCCTTCGGACCGATATTCAGACGGGTGTCCACCCCGGTATAGGTTTGCAGCAACATGAAGATGCAGAAGCGGATGCCCTGCTGCGCCCGGGCGTCGCCCCCGATTTCGATGTCGCAGCCGTGCCAGCGGGCGGCCCAGGCGGCCGTCTGCTCTTCGAGCAGGGCCTCGAAGCCCGCCTCCTGTCCCGAAGCCGCGACGCAGCGCGCCGCGGCGATAAGGTCCGCCGGAGCGTGGTTGAGCGACGAGCAGATGCCCGCATATTTATATAAGACGGCGGCGCAACCCTTTTCACGGCTGACCGCTGCGGTGGCCCGGACCTTCTCGGGGCGGGTTTCGCAATGCCACTCGGCGCCGTCCAGCTCGACGGCCTGCGCCCAGGCCGCCTCGAAACCGCTCTTTTTGGTACGGCTCTGCGTGGCGTCGGCCTCGGTCGAAACCTCCTCCCAGAACTTTTCGTCGTAGTTGGCGTCGGCATTGCGCACGTCGGCGTCGACATGGGGCGAGAAGGTGATCCGGGCCGCCCGGTTGAGCGGCGTGACGGCGTATTTCACGACGCCCAGTTCACGGCGCGCCAGCGAGAGGAAACGAACCGTCTCGACGGCCACCTCGACGCCGTTTTTCAGCACGACCCTCATGCGGCGCGTCAGCACCGAGCGGCGCATGTCCGTCTCGCGGTAAAAGCTCTTCACCTCCGCGACGGTCGCCAGGTCGAGCGGCTCGCCGTCGACCGCGACATCGACCCCGATCCAGAACGCGGCGTTCGGGACCTTGGCGAAATACTCCGGGTAGCCGTTCTTCCACCACCCCACGCGGGTCTTGTCGGGATAATAGACCCCGCCGATATAATTGCCCTGAAGCGTCTCGCCCGAGTAACGCTCCTCGAAATTGGCCCGGCCGCCCATCACGCCGTTGCCCAGCGCGAAGAGCGACTCGGAAGAGAGCGCCCGCGAAGGGTCGAAGCGATCCTCGACGAGACGCCAGGGATCGGTTTTTACATATCCGTCGTTCATAATCTATACTCTTTATCGCTCGTTTCACCGCCCCGGCCGCAGCCTTTCGCGGCGTTGCGCCGGGGTTGCAATCAGTCCCGGTCGATCTTCATCGCCAATTGTTCAAACGTAAACCCCGCGAAGGTTTCCAGCCGCATCGTGGCGGCCGAAAGCGACGCACCGCCCCCGACGCCCACCGAACGCATGCCCGCACGCGAAGCGGCCTCGATACCCGCGGCGGCGTCCTCGAAGACCACGCACACGGAAGGCGCGGCGTCCACGGCGGCGGCACCCTTCAGGAAAACCTCGGGATCGGGTTTGGCCCGCGAAACCTCGTTGCCGTCGACCACGGCGTCGAACAGCGGCCGAAGGCCGCACCGGTCGAGGATCGTCCCCGCGTTCTTCGACGCCGAGCCGAGCACCGTCCGCACGCCGCGGCTGCGCACGTCGTGCAAAAACGCCGCCACGCCCGGAAGCACCTCGGCGGGTGTCATTTGCGAAACAAAACGCAGGTAACGCGCATTCTTTTCGGCGGCGAGACGCTCCCTCTCGGCGGCGGAAAAACGCCCCTCAAGTCCTCCGGCGCGCAGGACGATCTCCAGCGACGCCATGCGGCTCACACCCTTGGTCGCTTCGCCCTGCACGGGCGTGAATTCAAAGCCCAGTTCACGAGCCAGCGCGGCCCACGCCAGATAGTGGTAGCGGGCCGTATCGACGACAACTCCGTCCAAATCGAATATGCAGCAGTCTATCATTTTTTGAATTTCGGATACCAAAGATACGATTTTTTTGCAAAAAAAACACGTATCCGGCAACGCATTACCTACATACTTGTAAAATATCACCTTCGAAAAGCGGCTGTTTTTCAGAATTAATTTATATCTTTGCGCACGTAATTACAATCAACGCCTTATTAAAAATGAAGCAACTCTGCCTTCTCATCGGGACAGCGGTCCTCGGCATACTGCTCGTTTCGTGCTCCGCACAGAAGCGCGTATGGTATCTGCAGGACGCCCAGCCCTTCACACCTGAACAAATCGCCGAAAACGGACAGATCCGCATCAAGCCGCTCGACCGGCTGACGATCGTCGTCAACAGCAAGGACCCCGAACTGGCAGTGCCGTTCAACTCGGCGACCTCCTACAATTCGCTCACGGGAACCAACATCTCCGGCGCGGCAAACTCGCAGGCGCTCCAGATGCGCACCGTCGACGAGAACGGCATGCTCGAAATGCCCGTGATCGGCAAGATCGAATGCAAGGGCAAGACCCGCAGCGAACTGGCCCAGGCCATCGCCGAAAAGATCATCGACGGCGGATACATCAACGACCCAACGGTCAACGTACAGTTCGCCGACATGAAGATTTCGGTCATCGGCGAAGTGGCCCGCCCCGGATTCTACGATGTCACGCGCGACAAGGTTTCGATTTTCGACGCTCTGGCGATGGCCGGCGACATGACCGTATACGGCGTGCGTTCGGAGGTGGCCGTGACGCGCGAGGTGGACGGCGTGCGCACGATCGAATACCTCGACCTCACATCGACCGACATCTTCAACTCCCCGGCTTTCTACCTCCAGCAGAACGACGTGGTATACGTGAAACCCAACAAGTACAAGGCGCAGACGGGCGAGATCAGCCAGAACCGCAATTTCTACCTTTCGCTGGTGGGAACGGCGATTTCGGTGGCGACACTCATCGTAACCCTCACCAAATAGCAAGGCTCCATGGCAGAACAACAGATCAATTCACAGATACAGACCAACAACGAAGAACTGACGAACACGATCACCCTGCACGACATCATCCGCATGGTGATCGCCAACTGGTATTGGTTCGTGCTTTCGACCGTATGCTGTCTCTGCGCGGCCTACTACTATCTGGCCAGCACCCCGAAGATTTACAGCCGCACGGCGACCATTCTGGTCAAGGACAGCCGCAAGGGCGGAGACGTGGATCTCACGGCATTCAGCGATCTGGCGGGATTCCAGAACCGCCGCAACGTCGACAACGAAGTATTCATCCTCCAGTCGCGGCGTCTGATGACCAACGTGGTCAAGCAGCTCAACCTGACGGTCAACTATTCGGTGAGCGACGGGCTCCGCCGGCGCGACCTCTACGGCCAGGCCCCGATCGACGTGAAGTTCATCAACGACAACGACAACCAGTCGCTCGCAATGGAGATCACGCCGATCGACGACGACAAAATCCGGTTGAGCGAGTTCAAAGACCAGTTCGTCACCAAGCACGAGAGCCGCAGCGTCATCACGGCGGCTTACGGCGACACGATCCCGACCCCCGTGGGTCAGGTCGTGGTGCAGAAGTCGCTCTACATGGCCCCCGACTACATCGGGGTTCCGATCCGCGTGACCAAGAGTTCGCTGGGACGGACCACTAACGCCTACCGCGCAGCCGTGAAAAGCGACGTGGCCAACAAGCAGGCTTCGGTGGTGACCATCTCGATGAACAACACCGTCCCCCGGCGCGCCGAAGACGTGATCAACACGCTGATCGAGGCCTACAACGAAGACGCCATCGAGGACAAGCGCCGCGTGTCGGTCGCCACGGGCAAGTTCATCAAGGCCCGTCTGGACGTTATCGGACGCGAGCTGGGCGACGTGGACCGCAATATCGAGGACATCAAGAAGGACAACCGGATGGTGGACATCACCTCGGAGGCCGCGCGCAGCGTGTCGGAAAGTTCGCGCTACAAGACGGAAGGTCTTTCGCTCGAAAACCAGATCAACGTGGCGGAGTACATCCGCACCTACCTGAACGACCCGAAAAACGTCGGTGAACTGATTCCGGCGATGGCGGCCGCGGGAACCAACACGGCCATCGCCAAGCAAATCGAAGATTACAACTCGGCGATCCTGCGCCGCGAGAAACTGCTGGAGAACAGTTCGGAGCGCAGCCCCGTCATTCAGGACCTCGACAACCTGCTGGCCGCCGTGCGGCGTTCGATCATCTCGTCGCTCGACTCCAACATCTCGACGCTCGAAATCCAGCGCGACGCCATGCGCAAGGAGGAGACGCAGGCCAACATCCGCATCTCGACCATGCCTTCGCAGGAGAAGATCATCCTGGGCATCACGCGCCAGCAGAAGATCAAGGAAGAACTGTTCCTCTACCTGCTGAACAAGCAGGAGGAGAACCAGCTCAACTACGCCGTGGCAGAGAGCAACTCGCGGTCGATCGACTACGCCTACGGCAGCAACGCTCCCGTATCGCCCCGACCGATGATGATTCTGGGCATCGCCCTGATCGTGGGTCTGGCCATTCCCTTCGGCCTGCTCTACCTGATCGGCATGCTCGACACGACCATCCGCGGTCGCAAGGACATCGAGGACAATGTCAACGCCCCGTTCCTGGGCGACATCCCCTACCACGAGGGCGGCGGCAAGGCCGGGATCGTAGTGCGCGAAACGGGCCGCGACGCCCTGTCGGAGGCTTTCCGCATTCTGCGCTCGAACATGACGTTTATGAGCGTCTCGGCCGGAACCGACATCCGCACCATTCTCTTCACCTCGTCGGACCCGCACGCAGGCAAGACCTTCGTGGCGACGAATCTGGCCATGACCCTCGCCATGGCCGGCAAGCGCGTGCTGCTGATCGACCTCGACCTGCGCCGCCATGCCCTGTCGTCCCAGCTGGGCCACAGCAACAGCAAAACCGGCATCACGAGCTATCTCGCAGGAACGGTTTCCGATGTGGAGAGCATGATCCAGAACTCCGGATTCCACCAGAATCTCGACGTGATTTACGCAGGAGTGCAGCCGCCCAACCCGGCGGAGATGCTCCTTTCGGACAAACTCGACAAGCTCATCGCCGAAATGCGCGGCAGATACGATTATGTCTTCCTCGACAGTACGCCCGCCATGTCGGTGGCCGACGCAATTATCACCGACCGGCTTGCGGACCTCTGTATATACATCGTACGCGAGGGTGTGCTCGACCGGCGCCAGCTGCCCGACATCGAGCGGCTCTACCGCGAGAAGAAGCTCCACAACATGTGCATCGTTCTAAACAGCACCCGCGCCCGCCGTCACGGATATGGATACGGGTATGGCTACGGCTACGGTTATGGATACGGATATGGCTACGGAGACGATTACAAGGAAGTAAGCTACCGCAAACGCATCAAGCACTTCTTCCGGTCGCTGGCACATAAAGTAAAACGGTAACGATGGCCATTCACGACGCAACAATAGCCATCGACTTCGACGGTACGGTCGTAACGCATGCCTACCCGGAGATCGGTGAGGATGCGGGAGCGGCGCCCGTGCTGAAAGAGCTGACGGACAACGGTTGCCGACTGATCCTCTACTCGATGCGGCATGGAAAACTGCTGGACCGCGCGGTGGAATGGTTCCGCGTCCGGGGCATTCCGCTCTACGCCGTGAACGAAAATCCGTCGCAGAAGCGCTGGACCTCGTCGCCGAAGATTCATGCAGACCTTTACATCGACGACTGCAATCTGGGCTGTCCGCTGCGGTTCGTCGACGGAGAGAAACATCCCGTGGCCGATTGGGCCAAGATCCGCGAGCAGCTCGTCCGGGAAGGTTTTCTGGACTGACGCGCAGAAAGTCGGGGGGGGGCTGACGAAGGCCCAAACCGGATAATAAAAAAGCGAGACTTTGGAAAGTCTCGCTTTTTTTGCAGGCGGGCTGGAGCGGCAGAGCGGCAGAGCGGCGGGCAGAAGTATACAGGCGGTGGCAAAAACAGGCAGAGGTAGGCCTATAATGACAGAGACAATAGGAGCTGGCAAGTTCCGGGCATCGTGAAGAACGGGACGGATGGGTAGCACTCGAGTACGTCCCCGTTCGCACCGTTCGGGGAATATGCGGAAAGTATCGCATCTAAAGCGGAACCGGTTTTTGATTATCGCGGAGCAGATTTTGCCATAACGCAGTTCGGCCCGGACGGGACATACCGAAGTATTTCCCGTTCGGGCCGGACAAGGCAGGGCGAAAGATGCCCGTGAGAATCGAAAACTACGCCCAGAGATTCCGGGGATATTTACCCTCGGCAATCATCTTCTCGATGGCGGCCATCAGCGCGGGTTTGTCCTCCTTGTAGGTGACGCCGTGCCACTGGGCGGCCGAACGCAGCACGCGGAGCGTAGCCGTGCCGTCGCCGATCAGCTTGTTAACCATCGTCGGGATGTAGAACTCCGACTTGATATTGTCCTTGTTGGCCTCGAACCAGACTTTGAAGTACTCCTTCGAGTAGGTGAAGAAGTCGGGCGTGAAGCCGAAGAGGTTCATCGAAACGGGAGTGTCCTCGGAGAGAGGCTCGTCGGCGCCGTTGTCGTGGAAGACGATCTGTCCGTCGGGCATCCGCTCGATCTGCGTCCGCTCGACCATCGACGTGAGGTCGCCTTTCGGATCGACGCCGCAGACGCCGCGCGAGACCGTACCGTTCTCCGAAAGCGTCTTGTTCAGGTCGTAAGCGACCATGCAATAGCTGTTGCGGCTCTCGCCGAGCTGCGCCAGGTAGTCCCCGATGGTCTTATAGGCCTCGGCGCCGTAGAAATCGTCGGCGTTGATCACGGCGAAGGGTTCGTGAACCGCATCGGCTGCCATCATCACGGCGTGGTTCGTACCCCACGGCTTGACACGGCCTTCGGGAACGGCAAGACCTTCGGGCAGGTAGTCGAGTTCCTGGAAAACGAAATCCACGGCGATGCGCCCGCCGAAACGGTCGGCCGAGAAGACCTCGCGGAACTCCTTCTCGAAGGAGTGGCGGATGACGAAGACGACCTTGCCGAAACCGGCGCGGATGGCGTCGTAGACCGAATAGTCGATGATGGCCTCGTTGTTGGGACCGACACCGTCCATCTGTTTGAGCGACCCGTAGCGGGAGCCCATGCCCGCGGCGAGTACCAGTAATGTGGGTTTTACCATGTTATTTTATCTGTTTATGACATTGGTTCAAAACATCCACAAAGGTAAAAAATTAAGCGCGCCCCGCAAAGGATTTATGCAAATTTGCCTATCTTTGTAGGGTTAACAAAGAGAAATCGTACCCGGAGAGATGAAATTTCTGAAAACCATACGGGCATGGTGGCGCGGCCTGTTCCGCAAACGCCGGTTCAACATGCTCAACGCCACGGACAACACCGAAGAGTGGCACATGCACCTCTCGCCGGCGAGTATCCTCGCGGGACTGGTGGCGTTCATGCTGATGCTCTTCATCCTCACGCTGTCGCTGGTGGCGTACTCCCCCATCCTGGAATTCCTGCCCGGATACCGCACCGAGGCCGACCGTTCGCGCGAAAGCCTCGTGCAGAACATCATCCGGCTCGACTCGATGGAGCGCATGATGAACGACATGCTGACCTACAACGAGAACATAGCCCTGATCATGGAGGGACGCACGCCCGTGGCGCGCGTGCTCGCCTCGTCGGACTCGTCGCGCATCAGCAAGGTACTGGTGATGCCCTCGCACGAAGACTCGCTCCTGCGGGCCCAGATGGAGGGCGACGGCGAATACGCCATCGCCGGACAGGGCGGCTCGCGGCGCAAGGTGCGCGAGGCCATCGAGCTGGCGACGCCCGTCGAGGGAATCATAACCGGAAAATTCGACATCCGGCAGGGAAATTTCGGCGTGAAGATCGCCGCGACCGCCGCCGACCGCATCACGGCCATCGACAACGGCACGGTGGTTCAGAGCCTCTGGACCCCGGAGACGGGTTACATCGTGGTCCTGCAACACGCCGGGAACCTGATCTCGGTCTACAAGAACCTCTCGCAGTCGCTCGTAACGACCGGCCAGACCATCCGTTCGGGCGAACTGATCGGCTACAACGCCGAAGTGCAGGACGGAGAGGTCCAGCTCTTCGAATTCGAACTCTGGAACAACGGCAAACCCGTGGACCCCGAGGGGTACATCGTCTTCTGACAAACGCATGAAACAAAGACTCGCAATACTGGGTTCGACCGGCTCGATCGGCGTGCAGACGCTCGACATCGCCCGCGAAAACCCCGGCCGCTTCGAGGTCCGCGTCCTCACGGCCAACCGCAACTGGGAACGACTGGCCCGGCAGGCCCGGGAATTCGACGCCGACGCGGCGGTGATCGCCGACAAACAGCACTACGCGCAGCTGCGCGACGCACTCGCGGGAACCGACACCAAAGTATATGCCGGAGAGGAGGCCGTGGCGCAGGTCGCGGCCGGAGGCGGCACGGACGTGGTGGTGAACGCCCTGGTGGGCTACGCCGGACTCGCTCCCACGGTGGCGGCCATCGAGGCGGGCAAGAAGCTCGCGCTGGCCAACAAGGAGTCGCTCGTGGTGGGCGGCGCCTGCGTGATGCCGCTGGCCCGGAAGCGGAAAGCCCCGGTGATTCCGATCGACTCGGAACATTCGGCCATCTTCCAGTGTCTCGTGGGCGAGCGCGCCCCGGTCAGAAGGCTGATCGTCACGTGCAGCGGCGGCGCATTCCGCGACTTCCGGGCCGAAGAGCTGGCGAACGTCACGGTGGAGCAGGCCCTGCGCCACCCCCAGTGGGACATGGGCGCGAAGATCACGATCGACTCGTCGACGCTCGTGAACAAGGGGTTCGAGGTGATCGAGGCCCACTGGCTGTTCGGGACCCCGGCGGAACGGATTTCGGTGTTGCTCCACCCGCAGTCGATCATCCATTCGATGGTCGAATTCGAGGACGGCGCGATCAAGGCCCAGCTCGGAACGCCCGACATGCGCCTGCCGATCAGCTTCGCGCTGCTGTACCCCGACCGGGCGAACCGTCCCGGCGAGCGGTTCAACTTCCTGAACCATCCGCAGCTGACCTTCGCCGAAGTGGACCGCGCGAAATACCCGGCGCTCGACATCGCCTACGACTGTCTGCGACGCGGCGGCACGGCGGCCTGCACGATGAACGGCGCCAACGAGGTGGCCGTGGCGGCGTTCCTCGCCCGCAAATGCGCATGGCTCGACATCGTGCGCGCCATCCGCTACGCGCTGGAGCACGCCGCATTCGTCCCCTCGCCCACCCTGGCCGATTACGCCGAGGCGAACGCCGAAGCCCGCGCGCTGGCGGCGGAGTTCCTACAATTAAAAAATTAAAACTTAAAGCTTGTGGACATTCTTGTAAAAATCATTCAGTTCTTCCTCTGTTTCACCATCCTGATAGGCATTCACGAGATGGGTCACTTCATCATGGCGCGGGTGTTCAAAATCCGCGTCGAGAAATTCTACATCTTCTTCGACCCGTGGTTCTCGCTGTTCAAATTCAAACGCGGAAACACCGAGTACGGTCTGGGATGGCTGCCGCTGGGCGGATATGTCAAGATCGCCGGCATGATCGACGAGTCGATGGACACGGAACAGATGAAACAGCCCGTCAAACAGGACGAGTTCCGCGCCAAACCCGCCTGGCAGCGTTTTCTGGTGATGATCGCCGGCGTGGTGATGAACGTCGTGCTGGCCGTGGCCATCTACATCGGCATCTGCTACACGTGGGGCGACACCTATTTCTCGAACGCCGACGCCAAGTGGGGCTACAACTTCAACGAGGCCGGGCACAAACTCGGATTCCACGACGGAGACCGGCTGGTGAGCATCGACGGCGAAGAGGCGGACGACATCAACAAGGTCGTAAACTCGCTGATCATCACCGAAAGCGACCGCAGCGTCGTGGTCGAACGCAACGGACGGCAGGTGGAACTGATCCTCCCGCTCGACGAGCTGATCTCGATGCGCCAGCAGAAGGGATACGAAAATTTCCTCCTGCCCCGCATCCCCTTTCTGATCGACAGCGTCGTAAACCCGACCGTCGCACAGTTGCGGAAGGGAGACGAGATCGTAGCCATCGACAACGTTTCGGGTCTCGACTTTGCGGGCTACGGCCAATACCTGAAGGCGCACGCCGGAGATTCGGTGCTGCTGACAGTCCTGCGGGAAGGGGACATGCTCTTTGAATTCAAAGCGCCCGTCTCGGAGAACGGCACGCTCGGAGTCATCCGCAAGGGCCTCGCGCTGCGCACGCAGAAATATACGTTCCTGGAGGCAATTCCGGCCGGTATTCAAAGGACGGGCAAGGTGATCTCCTCCTACTGGGACCAGCTGAAGATGATCGTGCAGCCCAAAACCAAGATGTACGAGGAGCTGGGCGGATTCATCTCCATCGGCAGCATCTTCCCCTCCACGTGGGACTGGCAGGACTTCTGGATGAAGACCGCCTTCCTGTCGATCATCCTCGCGGTGATGAACATTCTGCCGATCCCGGGACTCGACGGCGGGCACGCGATCTTCACCTTCTGGGAGATGATCTCGGGCCGCAAGGTGAGCGACAAGGTGCTCGAAGCGGCGCAGTATGTCGGACTGATCATCATTCTGTTCCTGCTGCTCTACGCCAACGGCAACGACATTTACCGGTTCTTTATCAAATAAATGCGGAGCCGATGGCAAACCGAACTGCGGAAAAAACGGAAGCCTGCGCCGCGGCGCTGCGGAGACACCGTTTCGAGGCCGAGGTGGTGAAGGACGCCGAAGCGGCCTTCGCCCTGATGAAGGCCGTCGTGGAGGCCGAAAACCCGCAACTCGTGTCGTTCGGCGACTCCATGACGATGCGCGGAACGGGCATCGTCGAGTGGCTGCGGAGCAACGGGCGGCTGACGCTGCTCGACGGGTTCGACGCCTCGAAGCCCTACGAGGAGCGGCTGGAAATCCGCCGCCGCGCGCTGTTGTCGGACCTTTTCATCACGGGCGTGAACGCCGTAACGGAGCAGGGAACACTGCACTGGCTGGACAAGGTGGGCAACCGCATCGCACCGGTGGCATTCGGTCCCCGAAAGGTGATCATCGTGGCGGGACGCAACAAGATCGTGGCCGACCGCGACGAGGCCGAGGAGCGCATCCGCCGGATCGCCGCCCCGCAGAACGTAGCGCGACACCCCGGATTCCGCACCCCCTGCGCCAAAACGGGCGTCTGCGCGGACTGCAACTCGCAGGACCGCATCTGCAACACCCGGATGGAAATGCTGCGATGCTGGCCCGACAAACGGGTGTTGGTAATACTGATCGACGAAGATTCCGGATTATGATGAAACAACTGAAATACGGCACGGCCTGCCTGCTGTTGCTGGCAGCCGCCTGCGGAGACGATTCCGACGCATTTTACACGGCGGTTTATCCCGTCGTGCGCGTCGAGGCCGAAATCACCCTCCCGGACCCCGAACCGGGCCCCACCGACCCCACCGATCCAACAGATCCCACGAACCCCACCGATCCCACGGAACCGGAGACGAAGGCAGGGGAAAACGAAACGGACCCCGTGGTCGAACGGATCAGGGAGGAGATCGAAGCGGCGGCTCCCGTGAAGGCGGGCGGAAGCTACGTGCTGGAATTCACCAAATACAACGGCGGGCGCCTCCGGATCAGACAGACGGCGGAGGCGGACCGGGTGCGGGGCGTCTTCTTCAAGGACCCGGGCGCAACCGACATCCTCGTCTACTGTCCGGAACCGGCGATGAAGTACACCTGCGCCGTCTCGGCCTACAAGGCCGAGGACGGCACGAGCAAGACCCTCCTGACGGTCGACCTGACCGAAGAGTACCAAGCTCTCTACCCCGAGGCCGGAATCACGAAGGCCGTGCGCCGGGAGTACACCTCGGCAAACGCAAAATAGGAGGACGTATGGCAAAGGTCAAAAAGGCATTTTTCTGCAAAAACTGCGGGTTCGAAGCCCCGAAATGGCTGGGACGCTGCCCCTCGTGCGGCGAATGGAACACGTTCGCCGAGGAGATCATCGCCCGCGAGAGCGGTTCGGTCCCGGCGGTCGCGGCGGGTCCCCTGCCCGCGGCGAAGCCTCAGCGCGTGAGGGACATCCGCGAAAGCGAGCACGTCCGCCTCGATCTGGGAAACGCCGAGGTAAACCGCGTGTTGGGCGGCGGGATGGTCCCGGGGTCGCTGGTCCTCGTGGGCGGCGAGCCGGGAATCGGCAAATCGACCCTCTCGCTGCAAATCGCGCTGGCGGCGAACGGACTGAAAACCCTCTACGTCTCGGGCGAGGAGTCGGCCGAGCAGATCAAGATGCGCGCCGCGCGCATCGGCATCGGCAACGACGAGTGCCTGATCTATCCCGAAACGCTGCTGGAAAACATCGTGGCGCAGATCGCCGAGCACCGTCCCGACCTGGTGGTGATCGACTCGATACAGACGATTTACACCGACCTCCTGGACTCGTCGGCGGGAAGCGTGTCGCAGATCCGCGAATGCGCGGCGACGCTTCTGAAATACGCCAAATCGACCGGAACGTCGATCTTCATCATCGGCCACATCACCAAGGACGGCTCGATAGCCGGTCCCAAGATACTCGAACACATCGTCGACGTGGTGTTGCAGTTCGAGGGCGACAGCAACAACATCTACCGCATCCTGCGGGGCATCAAGAACCGGTTCGGAGCGACGTTCGAAATCGGGGTCTTCGAGATGCTCGACGCCGGACTGCGGGGGGTTGACAATCCGTCGGAAATCCTGCTGACGCACTATGAGGAGCCGTTGAGCGGCATCGCCGTGGGGGCGTCGGCCGACGGCGTGAGGCCCTACCTGATCGAGGTGCAGGCGCTGGTGAGCGGTGCGGCGTACGGCACGCCCCAGCGTTCGACGACCGGATACGACGCACGGCGCATGAACATGCTGCTGGCCGTGCTGGAGAAGCGCGTGGGGATGAAGATGTTCCAGAAAGACGTTTTCCTGAATTTCGCGGGCGGATTCAAGGTCGCGGACCCGGGGCTGGACCTCGCGGTCGTGGCGGCGGTGATCTCGTCCTACTACGACCGTCCCGTGGCCGAGGGGGTCTGCTGCGCCGGCGAAATAGGCCTGTCGGGCGAAGTGCGCCCCGCGCCCCGCACCGAACAGCGCATCAGCGAGGCCGCAAGGCTCGGATTCAGGCGCATCATCGTGTCGGGCTATCTGGCCAAAGGCGGCAAGCGTCCCAAAGGCATCGAGGTAGTCCCGATAAACAGCGTCGACCAGCTCCCGAAGGCGCTTTTCACAGAATAGGCCGACATCAAAAACAACAGATAAGGAAAGGAGCGGCTTCTGGCAGCCGCGGCCGGAAGATTTTCGATTCGCCTCGGGTGAATCGGCAGGCCGCAGCTCTGCCCTGCGGAGGCCTGCTCGTAACTGCCCTTCGAGCGGACCACCGCAAGCTGCCGCCTGAAAACGCGACAGAAGTTCCGGAGAGCGAATCTTCCGACCTCGCATGGGCTTCCGGCCGGATTGCCGCCGGTATGGAATGGATTTTGCTTTTTCCCCAGTAAAAGGGAAGAAAATGCAAAAGAGAATAGTCGTACTGGGCGGCGTGGGATTCATCGGCTCCCACCTGTGCCTGCGTCTGTTGAACGACGGGCACGAAGTCTTCTGCGTGGACATACGCGACACCGCCGATTCGCCGCTGCTGCGCGACATGCCGCCGCACCCGGAATTCCGGTACGTCCGCCACAACATCGTCAACGCATTCGGCATCCGCTGCGACGAGATTTACAACCTCGCGGCGCCCTCGCGCGTGCGCTACAACAAGGCGCTGCCCGTCGAGTCGCTCAAGGTCAGCATACTGGGGTCGATAAACGCCCTCGACACGGCCCGTTCGGAGCACGCACGCATCCTCTACGCATCCACCGGAGACATCTACGGCACGGGATACCGCGACACCTCGGTCGAGGCGGCGGACGGTTGTCCGACACACCGCACCCTCGCCGAAGGCAAACGGGCCGGAGAGGCCCTGCACCGCGCCTACCAGTATGAATTCGGGGTCGACGCACGCATCGCGCGCATCTTCAACACCTACGGCAGCGGCGCCGACCTGATGGACCAGCGCGTGGTGATGAAGATGATCGTGGCGGCGTTGCAGAACCGCGACATTCCGATCAACGGCAGCGGCGAGCAGCTGCGGACCTTCTGCTGGGTGGAAGACGTGGTCGACGGACTGGTGCGGCTGATGGAGGCCCCGCCGGCCGAGACGACGCGCACGGCCAATTTCGGCAGCAGTCACGAGGTGACGATCCGCTCGCTGGCCGAGAAGATCATCGCCCTGACGGGCAGCAGCTCGCACATCGTCCACGCCGAAGCGCGCATCGACGACATACGCCGCCGCACGCCCGACATCTCGGCGACACGGCGCGAACTGGACTGGGCGCCCCGCACACCGCTCATCGAAGGCCTGCGGCGCACGATCAGCTACGTCGAAAAGGAACTTGCGGAGAAGAACTATGCGGGAATATCGTGGGTGGAAATAAACTGATCGGAAGATATGACCATGACGGACTTTGACAAGATCATCTGGCGGGACGCGCTGACGTTCGTAGACTTCTTCGCCACCTGGTGCGGGCCGTGCCGGATGATGATGCCGGCCATCGACAAGTTTCGGGAGCGGATGAACGGCCGCGTCGACGTCTACAAAGCGGACATCGACGACCCCTCGATGCGTGAAATCATACGGCGCTACAACATCATGTCGGTCCCGACGCTGATGTTTTTCTGCCGCGGAGAGGTATTGTGGCGCGAGAGCGGCCGCGTGGGGTACGAACACCTGATCAACGTGCTGAACGAACTCGAAAAGCGCGAACAGGTGATGCAGCCCTAAACCTCCAGTCGCCAGGCCAGCTCCTCGTGGACGCAGGCTTCGGCAGGGAGCTGACCCAGAGAGCCGGCCGCGCGGAGAACCGCCTGCCGGTTCTCTTCGTTTCGCGTCCCGAGGGCCGTGAACAGCGCCACGGCGCCATGGGCCAGCAGGTGCGCTTCCGGAATGCTGGCCGCAGCGGCCCCGTGCACGACGGCCGCAGCCGGAACGGCCCACGCCGGAGAAGGATGCGGAACGCGGGCCGCGGCCATCAGGGCCGCATACTGCCGCAGCCACCCGGCATCGGGCGCAATCCACGCCGCGAACAGTTCGGGGAACGCCCCGATGCGGCTCAACAGCGCGAAGGCGGCCTCCGCGGCGATTTCAGAATTGAGAAGCCCGTCGCCCCAGAAGGCGAACTCCCCGGGCGTAAGGCGCGCCGGATCGGCGATGTGCAGCGCGGCAAGGCGCAGGCAGCGGACATCCTGCCGCCAGAGGTATTTGGCGAAATCGTGATCGGCGGCCTCGGCACGCGCCAGCGTGCGGAGCGTCGGCAGGCTCACGCCGTAATTCAGGCCGCAGGGTGCGCCGTAGAAGCGCATCGAATCGGCAACAGCGCCGTTGCGCTCGCGGCGGAATGCCCCGAGCAGCGCCGCCATGCGGGAGGTGAAATCCATCGGAAGATTATTTGCGGCGCGGCAGGGCGACGTTGATCGTACGGCCGAATTCGAAAACAGGAAGCACGGCGCGGGCATACTCGCGGCCTCCCGAGACGACGATGCAGGTCGAGGGATCGGCCACGCGGCACGCCACGACCTGCGTCTCCTTCGGACCGGCCTCGAGGTCGCTCTTCGCGACGCCCGAAGGTTCGATCTGCAACAGCACGATGTCGCCCGAAAGGTCCGTGTCGGGAAGCAGTCCGGCCGCAGGGCTGAAGCGGCAGACGATATACTGTTTCTTGTCGGCCTGCGGGCAGACCACGTAGCGGCGGGTCTCGGTCGAGACGATCCGCTTGCCGAGGAACAACTCCAGATAGCTCTGCTCCAGACGGTCGATCTCCTCCAGCGCGGCCTTCAGGCCCTCGCCGAAGACGTTCTCGCCCGCTTCGCCCGTGACCAGCTCGATGCGGTGGCGGCGCAGCGAGAAGATTTGCGCGGCGGCGGTGCGCGCGGCGTCCTCCAGCGCGGGCGTCGTCATGTCAGTCTTGTCCGGCTGCAAGCGCGCGAACTCGTTTTCGGAGGCGGTGTGCGACAGCACGCGGGTCGAGGCCGGAGCCGGAGCCGCGGCATTGAGGTAGGTGTCGCCGTCGAGCAGGGCGATCTGCGCCCCGGTAACGCTCCACACAGTCTTGTCGGTGAGCGGAGCGCGCACCCCGAGGTATTTCTGCGCATAACGCGCATAGGGTCCGCTCAAGGTGACGTCGTGTTCGACGGTGACGTCGACGGCAAGGATCGTGCGCGGCTGGGCGACGGTAAGGCCGCCGGCGGTTTCGTTCGCGCCCTGAAGGGAGATGTATGGGTTCTGGGCCGAGACGCCGCCCGAAAGCAGCAGGGCAAATGCCAAAAGTCTGAATTTCATGGTCCGAAAATTTTATTGCGGTTTCACAAATGTAGCTTATTTTCGCGTGCCGTCAAAATTTCAGGTAAAAATCACGGGTCAGAGCGCGGTATTCGGGCGTGTAGCATTCGTGCTCTCCCGTGCCGACGACCAGTTCCGAGACCTCGGGCACGGCGGCGGAACAATCGGCGGGAGGGTCGGCGGGGCGGTCGGCGGAACAATCGGCGGGAGGGGCGGCGGGGCGGTCGGCGCGGACGAACTCCATCAGCGCCCGTTTGGCCGGGCGGCGGGGCGTGGTGCGCACGTCGGTGCGGCGCACGAGGGCCAGTCGTCCGGCACAGACCGCGAGGAAACGCTCCGCTTCGGCCGTGGGAAGGATGACGGCAAACCGGCCTCCGGGAGCCAGCAGGCGGAGGACGGCGTCGCGCAGGTCGCCGAACGGCAGGTGCACGGCATGGCGGGCCGCGGTGCGCCCCCGATCGGGGCAGGTGAGCGAGTCGACGAAAAACGGCGGGTTGGAGACGATCAGATCGAACGGCTCCGGGGTCTCGAACTCCTGCACGGGGCATTGAGCGAACGCCACCCTGCCGCTCCAGGGCGAAGCGGCGGCGTTCTCGCGGGCCTGCCCGACATCGTCGATGTCGACGCCCGTGACATGCGCCTCCGGGGCGCGCTGGGCCAGCATCAGGGCGATCAGCCCCGTGCCCGTGCCGATGTCGAGCATCCGCCGGTCCTGCGGCCGCACCGCGGCCCATGCACCCAGCAGAACGCCGTCGGTCCCGACCTTCATCGGGCAGCGGTCCTGACGGACCGTGAATTGTTTAAACCGAAACCCGCTTAAGAAGCGGGATTTATGAGTATTATTCATTGTTCATTCAAATAGCCGTCCATGCCTGCGCCGAACAGCGAGAAATCGTACCGCGCAGGATCCTCCGCATCGAATGCGCGCAGGGCGTCCGTCAACTCCTCGACGGCCCGCCAGTCGTTCTGGCGGCGGCCAAGCAGTCCCAGCGCACGCGCCGTCTCGCCGACATGGACGTCCAGCGGCAGGTAGAGGGCCGACATCGGGATACGCCGCCACAGACCGAAATCGACACCCCGGTCGTCGCGGCGCACCATCCACCGCAGATACATGCACAGCCGCTTGCAGGCCGCGCCGCGCTCGACGGACGAAACATGCTTCTCGCAGCGCGGAGCGTGCTCCCCGGCGAAAAACTCGCGCCGGAAGTCGGCCAGCACGGCGGGCATGCTCTGCGCGGCCTCATAGCGCGTCTCGAAGAAATTCCCGATGCCGCCGTGACGCTCCTCCATACGCCGCAGGGCCAGCACGAAATCGCGCAGGTCCCCGCCGTTGAACGTGCGGTGGACGTAGGACGAAAGCAGCGCCAGTTCGCGCTGCGAGGCGTTGCGCACGAAATCCGCCGGAGCGTCGTCCATGAAGTGCATCATGCGGTGGCCACTGCGGACAATGGCCTTACGGTTGCCCCAGGCGATGGTCGCGGAGAAAAATCCCGCGATCTCGCGGTCGGCGCGGTCCGTATAGCGGTGCGGTACCGAAATCGGATCGTCGGCGATGAAGTCGGGGCTGTTGTATTTGTCGTGGAGCGCGTCGAGCAGCTCCTTCAGATCGGTGTTCGTCATGGCATGCGGAGCATTCGGAGCAAAACATCGGTTTGCGGGATGCCGTAACCCAGTTCGCAGCCGGGAGCTGCGGCCCGCGTGCCGGAAGCGTGCAGCAGTTCGATGAGTTCGCCGCGTTCCATAGGACGGTATTCGAGCAGGCAGGCGCAAAGCCCCGCGATAACCGGCGTCGAAAACGAAGTTCCCGACGGCGAGGCTCCGGCGACGAAATCGGGCTTCACATAGCCGGCATCTTCGCGTCCGACACCACTGGAGCGGTAGCGGGAAACACCGTCGGAATCGCACGAACCGACCGTGATGACCTGCCGGACATCGGCCGGAAAGGAGACATTGCGCCACGCCTTGTCGCCCTCGTTGCCGGCGCTCTGTACGAAAACGAGTCCGGGGCGCGCCGTGAGCAGGCTGTCGAGGTAGCGCGAGAGCGTCGAGGTGCGGCCGTCGAGCATCGCGGGCGTATAGCCGCTGAAATCGTCGAACGTCGTATAGCCCAACGACGAGGAGATCACGTCGACGTCATGCGCCAGGAGCCACTCGATGCCGCGGATCAGCTGCCGCTCCTCGGCGCGAGGCTCCACTTCGGCGCGGTCGGTTTTCGCAAGATAATACTCCGCGCCCCATGCCAGCCCGCGGATCGTATCGCCCGAACGGCCTCCGAGGTTGGTGCAGACCCTCGTGCCGTGGTCTGTGGCGTCGTCGAAGAATGCCGTCTCGTCGCCGCCCGTGAAATCGCGCCAGGCGGCGACGTGCAGCCCCCGCGTCCAGCGGTCGGTGCGGAAGCCCCCGAAACCCGCGTCCAGCACCCCGATGCGGACGCCCCGTCCGGAGAGGTTCAGCGAATCGAACGCCCGGGACATCGTCTGCCCCACGGCGCGCGAATAGGTCCGGGAGTAGTCCGAGGTCCACGCCCCGCGCACCTCGCGCACGAGGTCCCACGCACCGTAGGCGGCAAGAGCCGGAAGAAGCAGCCAAAGCAGTTTTTTCATGTTACCGGGCCGTTTCGCAGCCGAGGATCAGACCGTCGGACATGGTGATCTTCCGGTCGGCCATTGCGGCGAGGTTTTCGTCGTGGGTGACGATCACGACGGTCTGGCCGAGCCGTTCGCGCAGGTCGAAGAACAGGCGGTGGATCTCGTCGCGGTTGTGCGAGTCGAGGTTGCCCGAGGGTTCGTCGGCCAGCAACACGGCGGGCGAATTGACCAGCGCACGGGCGATGGCCACGCGCTGCTGCTCGCCGCCCGAAAGCTGTCCGGGCTTGTGGTCGCGCCGCGCCGCGAGGCCCATCATGTCGAGCAGTTCGGCGGCACGGCGTTCGACATCGGCGCGCGGACGCCGGCCGATCAGCCCCGGAATGCAGACGTTCTCGAAAGCCGTGAACTCCGCAAGCAGGTGGTGGAACTGGAACACGAAGCCGATGCGCTCGTTGCGGAACTGCGACAAGGCCCGATCGCCCAAGGCCGAGACATCGCGGCCGTCGACCTCCACGCGCCCGCCGTCGGGACGCGACAGCGTGCCGATGATCTGCAAAAGCGTGGTCTTGCCAGCGCCGCTGGCCCCCACGATGGAGACCACCTCGCCCTGCGCCACGTCGAGCGAAACGCCTTTCAGCACCTCCAGCGTGCCGAAACTCTTGTGTATGTCGGTAACCCGTATCATTGGCGGAACATATTGAACAGTTTGACCGTGTCCACAGCTTCCCGCACGTCGTGGACGCGGAGTATCGCCGCACCCTGGCGCAGGCACTCCCAGCCCAGGGCAACGGTTCCGGCGAGCGATTCGGCGGGAGTGGCGTCGAGGACCTTATAGATCATCGACTTGCGCGAAAGCCCCGCCAGCACCGGGTAACCCAGCGCGCAGAGGCGGTGCAGACCCGCGAGCAATTCGTAGTTCTGCTCCGTGGTCTTGGCGAAGCCGAAGCCGGGGTCGAGGATGATGTTTTCACGCCGGATGCCCGCGGCGAGCATCTCGTCGGTGCGGCGGCGGAAATAGCCGACGACCTCGGTGACGATGTCGCGCCGGTAGTCGGTCTGCGACTGCATGGTTTTCGGATCGCCCTTCATGTGCATGGCGATGTAGGGTACGCCGCAGTCCGCAACGACGGAGAGCATCGCGGGGTCGAGTTCCCCGGCCGAAATGTCGTTGACGACGAGCGGCCCGAACGTTTCGACAGCCTTCGCCGCGACTTCGCTACGGAACGTGTCGACCGAGACGGTCATGCCGGGCGCCAGCCGACGCACGGTCCCGACGCCCAGCCGGACGCGACGCCACTCCTCGTCGGCGGGGACTTCGTCGGCCCCGGGACGCGAGGAGTAGCCCCCGACGTCGATCAGCTGCGCCCCTTCGGACACGGCTTCGCGGACGCGGCGCTCGACGGATTCGGCCTCCGGAGTGCGGCTGCCGGCATAGAAAGAATCGGGGGTGACGTTAAGAATCGCCATCACCTGCGGCGAGGAAAAATCAATGTTCATGGGCTTCATGGCTGAAAATTCGGTGCAACTCCGCGACAGCGGGTTCAAGGTCGGATTCGAGGATGTTGACAAGGGTGTAGTCGGCCTTCGCGCTCAACGTATCGTCGTCCGTCTGGGCGGCGATACGGAGGCGGACCTCCCCGGGTGTGCGCCCGTCGCGGCGGCAGGTGCGTTCGATGCGCAGCGCCTCGGGGGCGAGGACGGCAACCGTGCGGTCGACGCAGGCATCGAACCCCGCATCGAAAAGAAGGGCGCTTTCGAGGATCACGTAGTCGCCCTCCTGCTGTTCGGCCCACGCCGCGAAATCGGCCCGGACGGCCGGGTGGACGATGGCGTTCAGGTCGGCGAGGGCCTGCGCCTCGGAGAAGACCCGCCCGGCAAGGTAGGTACGGTTCAAGGTCCCGTCCGCATAGGCTTCGGCCCCGAAACGGTCCGTGATGCGCCTGCGCAGCTCCGCATCCTCCGTCATCAGCCGTTTGGCCCCGGCGTCGGAGTCATAGACCGCGACGCCCAAACGCGCGAAAAGACGGCAAACGGTGCTTTTGCCGCTGCCGATGCCGCCTGTGATTCCGACCTTCATCATGGGTTACGGGGAACGTCGATTTCGGGAATGTCCCCGATGGAAATGATCTTGATGTCGCTGAACCGCGGCGCAAGGGCGTTTTGCAGCGACTGGGGGTCGATGATGAGTTTACCCTCGTGCCCCTCCTCATACGAACGCTTCGTCTTGAGTTCCGCAAGCGGAATGCGCAGCGTCTTGTTCATGTAGACCCGGTAGCCGAAAAGGTTCGTACCGACGCCCTCGACCACGCAGGTAACCTCGAAAGGCTGTCCGTCGACACTCACCCTCACGGTCTGCTCGGTGGTGTACGTATAGCTCAATTTCGCGATATACCAAAGGATGAACGACGCGACGAGCAGCGCCAGAAAAACCGGCGACACGTAGCGGTGCATCCATTTCAACCAATTTTCCATCATGGGAACCTATAATATCCGTATGACAAAGATAGTGCAAGGCGGGGCAATATCAAATTTATTTTGCACATTGCCGAGCCGCAGCCTGCCCAAGCGGGCGTCTGCTTGCCCGCAAAGATAGTGCAAGCCGGCCGCAATGCCAAATTTATTTGAAAAAACGGACCGCACCGAGAGGTGCGGTCCGTTTTTGTCGGATCGGGAGTCTATCCATTACTTCTCCACGTCGGTCTTGGCGCGCTTCGTCATCAGATCGTAAGCGATCGGCGTCGCGAGGAAGATCGTGGCGGCCGTACCTACGACCACGCCGATGATCAGCGCGAAGATGAAGCCGCGGATCGTCTCGCCGCCGAAGAAGAAGATGGCCAGCA
>ERZ824522.263-NODE-263-length-68082-cov-10.192835_pt1 | contig 68082 bp, 26 predicted proteins | sample MGYA00519935_ERZ824522 | MGnify/ENA primary metagenome ERZ824522 (study PRJEB31778, sample SAMEA3449160) | human gut metagenome | biome: human gut; feature: human-associated habitat; material: faeces | place: United Kingdom | collected 2010/2012 ...
TTACTTTTATTTTGTATGTTATTTCGTCGCCTTCTAAAACTTTATTTCCACTTGATGGTGTACTTTCTTTATGAACTAAAATATTTGGTTTTGTTACGTTTGTTGTTACTTTATTTGTTAATTCATTATCTATTGTTGCTTGATTTTCTAAAGTTTTGCTAAACACATCATTTGCTAATGTATCTACTATTCCTGCAAATTTTACATCTACAGTTCCTTTTGCTGGAACTTCTACTGGTATTCCATTTTTTAAGTTTTGCTCTGTATATACTGTTCCTACATCTCCCACTTGAATTAGTGTGTTCTTATCAAATGTTAGTCCTGCTGGTAATGTATCTCTTAATGTTACTGTTTTTGCTAGGTTTCCTTCATTTTTTATTCTTACTGTATATGTTACTTTTTCACCTTCTGTTGCTTCCTGCTTATCCACCATTTTTTCGCTACTAATTATTGCTTTATATATTGTACTTTCTTGGCTTCCTGTTACCTCTTCACTTGTCTTTTCAGGTGTTAATAACTTGATATTTCCGCTTACATTGTTAACCACTTTTTCTTGGTTCATGTCTAAGCCTACATATACTACTTTAAATGTTTTTGTTACTTCAACAGTTCCACCATTTGCAAAGCTATTTATATTTTGTACATTTTCCTTCCATGTAATAGTTCGTGCATTCGAATCATATGTTCCGCCTGCTAAATCAGACTTTGCTTCATCTATTGCGTATGGCAATGTATCTATTATTGTTGCTTCTGCATCACCTATGTAATCCATTACATTTACTCTATATGTTACAGTATAGTTCATTTCTTGGTTAGTTATTGTTATTCTGTCTGTTCCTGTTTTGTTTATTACTTGGTTTGGTATACTTGGTGTTTTTAATCTGTAGTAATATGTTACAACTATCTGATCCTCTGTCATTGTTCCATTCTTATTAGCCGGTTCTGCTACTAGTTCATAATTTTGTGGTATATCTGTCGCTACTTGTGTTATATAGTTATCTCCTACTTCTCCATTTATTGTTACATCTCTGCTTAATCTCTCTGTTGTATTTTCCTTGTAGTGATGTACTAAGACACTTGTCCTTATATCTTTAAATTTTACTATTATTTCTTTATCTTCTTGCATATTTATAAATTTATTTAATATTACTGTATGGTTTGCTTCTTCCTTAAAAGAAATTGGCTCCCCATTTACTGTTATTCTTTCTACTATATATCCTTCATTTGGTGTTATTATTAAGTCTTTTACACTATTTTCTCCTTTATCTACACTCTCGTATGGTGTTTTCCCTTCTCCTGAAATATTTCCACCTATTCCTTCTACTTTTGTTGTTATATTGTATTGTAATTTTCTTATTCCTGCATTTACATTTTCTTCTATTATTTCTGGTGAACTTATTGTGTTTAGTTTTGTTATCTCATCTGTCTGCCTACTTGATTGATTAAATTTACTATTTATTTCTCTATTTGTTCCTATTTCTTTTTCTGTTAATTCATGTAAATTATCTATTTCCACTTCTACTTTGTATGTTCCTTTTGCTAAATCTGTAAATTCATATTCTCCTTGTGCATTACTTGTAGTTCTTGCAATCTCTATATTAGTATTGTTTAATAATTTTACTGTCGTCCCTTCCAAATATTTCTCGGTAGAATCTATTACACCATTTCTGTTACTATCTTCCCATACTTTTCCTTTTATTGCTCTACTTACTACCTGCACTTTTATGTTGGTTGATGTCATTACATCTGAAGCTTTATTTGTTTGTGCTGTTACATTATTTATGTATACATCTTTACTTGCATTTCCTTGTGGTTTTAAAGTTAATTTAATATCTACATTGTTTTTCCCATTTACAGGTCCTTTTACTGCAATTGCTTTTACTTCTTCTCCTATATGTCCCGCTGTTACTTCTTTCCACATTGGACTTTTTCCTATGTTTTCATCTTTTGCTGTTATATTTTTTACAGCCTCATCTGTTGTAGTATATATTTTTAATCCTGTTTGCCCTGTAAGTTCTATATTTTCTAAGACATACATTCCATTGTATTTAGTTCCTCTTCCATCTCCATTATATGGCAATATATCTAGCAATTGAAATTCATTTACTACCTCTTCCGTATTATTTTTGTATGAAATATTATATTCAATATTTTCCCCTTTTTCTACGATTGGTTTTTCTGTTTCTTTATACAATCTGTGACTCGCTAAGTTTATTATATTTATTGTTTCACTTGAGGTTCTATTTTTTATTATGCTATTGCCAATTTTACTTATTCCATCTTCGCCTATAACCTCCGAAATTATAAATTTCGTTGTATATTGCACTCCATTTTGTGTTTCGTTATCTATATTTGCTTCAAACATTATAGGTTCTATTTTTTCTCCAGATTTACAATTATATATATACCATGTTAATTTAGAGCTACCATCTGTATTTTTTTCAATATTAGGTTCACTATATGCTATTTCTCCTCTTTTACTACTTCCACTTACATATGTTAATCCTTGTGGTAATGTAACTTCAGCTTTTAATGTTACATTTTCTATTTGTGTACTTATATTAGCATTTCTATCTATTACTGGTTGAACTTTATATGTTGCTACATTTTCGTTTTTACCTAGATCATAATTTACTTTTTCTTTATTATTTTCTATTGCTTGTATATTTCCATGTAGATTTGCTCCTGTAACTAGCACTGTATTTCCATAATTATCTCCACCACTATGCGTTCCTGGAACTATATTGCCATTTTCATCATATTCTGTTTTTATATATTGTTTATTTCCGGAATCCCATGTAGACTTTGGATATTTATTTTCTGGATGTAATACAGAATATTTATTTCTGTCTAACTTATCTATCCATACTTGGGTTCTTTGTGTTATTCCATAAGTTTTTCCTATATTAGCACTATCTTTTATTTTTAATTTTATACTTAAACAATTATTATCACCTGTAAATCTAGATATATATCCAGAAATTGTTTCTACATATGCACCTATACAAATTTTATCTTTAGGTATGTCTTCTATATTGTCATATATATCCATATCTTCTATATTTCCATTATTCATTTCTTGTTGATTTTCCCAATTAGTTCCATCTTTTTTTGTTGCATACCATAATCTAAAAGTTGGATTTCCTTTCATATACTCTATTCTGTACTTACTTCCATCTGAATAATACGCTGGTTCAAAACCTTCACCATCAAATTTTATAAAACTATTAGCTGTATATATATCATAATCATTAGTTAATCCAATTCGAAATTTAGTCATAATTTTGCAAGTTTCTCCTAAAGTTGCTCTACTATCTCCTCCTGAATATGTTGTTGATGCAAGGTTTCCACTTTGGTTAAACACATAAATACTATGAGCGTATGAACCTGGATTATATAATATATGTTGTACCTTCTGGCTGTCATCTGAATTTTTCATTTGACTAGTTATCTTTTCATTAGTAATAGAAGTCATATTAATATTGTTATCTGAAACTGTTAAATAATAATTTCTGTCTTTTATTGTACTTGCTTCATTGTCTGGTACAAATAACTGCATATATCCTATACTAAATGTACCTATATTTTCAGTATATATTTTACTTCTATCTCTTTCTGTTATTGCTCCAATCCATGCACTATTATAATGTGGAAATATTCCATTTATTTGATAGTCTTTAATTTTTATTTTTAAATTTTTACCTTCTTGTACTATATTTATAGCTCCAGAATTATGTGTTGAATAATCTGCATTCTCGAACTTACCTAATGGAATATAAGCGTCGTAAAGATATAGTCTATTGCCATCTAAATATTTTCTATTTGAAATATTTCCAACATTTGTATCCCAATCACAAACTCCATATTGCCATAATACCGGTGTACATTCATTTGTTATATCTTCTAATTCTTCGCTTTCAAATTTACTTCTTTCTAATTTTAAATTTATATCAAAACTTATTTCTCCTTTTGGGTATTCAATTCCTTTCAATCCTTTTGATTCATTTTCATTATATATCTGCAATGTAAAAGAATATCCATACATTCTACCTTCTTTTTCACCATCTCCATAGTCTACAGTAGTTTTACTAGCTAAATTAAAATTTCTATGTAATTGAATATTATATTTTCCCTTTGCACTTACAATTGTTTTACTTCCTAGCAAACTTACTTTCTCATTTTCGTTATTTCCTTCTAGCCCAAATTTAAAACTTGGTTCTATTTCTGTTCTATTTCCTGCTCCTTCTACTTTTAGTACAAATACTAGTGTTTGTTTTCCTGGAATTGTTATTTCAGTATTAGACATACTATATTTTCCTGTTAGTGTTCTTCCATCTTCACTTATACTTCCATTTTCTAGCCATCTCATGCTATCTAAGTCCCATTTCATTACATTAGCACAATTTTCTGGTAATGTTACTTCTACATTTATAACTCCACCTTTTAAACTTGTATCTGTAGTTTCACTTTTTAGTGCCATCGTCAATTCTACTGTATATGTAACTTGGTCAAAAGATCTTACAATATTATTATCTTCTGAACTATCATTCCCAGGTTCATCATTTGCATCCCATGGTCCTGTTCCTGTTTTTGTTTTAATTACTTGTGCTGAAGAAATATATGCTTTATCTCCATTTATTATTTTTTCAGCATTATACTCATTTAATTTTTTTCCTGTATCACTATTTACTTCTCTATTATTCATAAAAATAAGTACAAAAAGTCCTAGTAAGATTATTCCTACTAGTGTTCCTATACTTATTACAACTCTTTTTTTAGTTTTCTTTAAATTAGATGTGTGTATATATACAGCGCCAAGGCTTTGCTGTCTTACTTTTTTCTTATTATTTTGGCTTTTCATTTTCATACACCTACTTATTCCATAATATCTTATTATTATAATAATACTTTTTATTAGAATATAAGTAAATAGAGCCTTACTTCCAGTTACTGGAGTAAAGCTCTATCTCTTTACGGGTGCTTTTTTTCGTCATTTTATATTATTTTTTAGTGACATTAGCCTTTCAACATAATTTTCCTCTTTTTTCCGCTTTTCATAGATCCATATGTAGATTAAAAGGATTTTTAAATAATACACATAGTATTTAAGCAATATTTCTATTTTAAGGAACATTGCTCTTTTACTTATTTTTCTAGATTTCTAAGAATTTCGTTTATTTCTTCTTCTGACAATGTAAACTCTGTGTTTACAAATCCTATCTCTGGTCTAATACCATCTTTATTATGAAAATCTGAACCTGCTGTTACAAATAAATTATGTTCTTTAGCAAATTCATTCCATTTTTCTGTTTCATCGAATTTCTTATCATTTCTATCTGCATATAAATAGTTTGCTTCTAATCCATCAGGATTCATATCATTAATTATCTCTTCTATTTCTTTATCTGTAAGGTTATCTTCGTGTACATATGCTACCGGATGTGCTAATACTACCTTTCCTTTTGCCTTTCTTATTATTTCTGCTGCTTCCTTTGGTGTTACACTTTCCTTTCTTACATAAGCTGGGCAATTTTCGTTCATAATAGTTTCTATAAATTCACCTTTATTTGGAATATGTCCAAATTCTTCTAACAGCTTTTCTTTGTTTTGTGGGTTAGTTGTTGCATCTAATGCAATATGTGCTTTTGTAACTGCATCTATTTTATCTAGTTCTTCTACATTTATATAATATCCTATTTCTTTTAATTTTTTCGCAACATTATGTAAGTAGTCATGTCTAGCATTTCTTATCTTATTTAATCTTTCTCTAAATTCCTCATTATCCAAATCGAATTTATATCCTAATACATGTACTCCTGCTTTTTTTGCTTTTGTAGATATTTCTACTGCATTAATAAGTTTTATGTTTTTGCTTTTAGCATATTCAAATAATTCGTCTGTATATGCCTCTATTGTGTCATGATCTGCAATTGCAATTACAGATACTCCATTTTTATATGCTTCATCTATTATTTCTTTTGGCTCTAACACTCCATCTGAAACTGTTGAGTGTATGTGTAAATCTATTCTTTTATTAACGTTCATCATAGTCTTCTCCTTCATCTATTTTATATTTTATGGTCTCACTCTCATCGCTTTCTTTTTTGTTTTTACTTATTTGTATTTTCCAATCTGCTACTCTTTTTAAGAAAATTCTTTCTAACTCGTATGATTGGAATCTTCTAAAATTAGCCGGAGTTGCTGATTGCATAAGAAATTCGAATAATTCTTCTGGCGTATTTTCCTCTATTACTTTTGATCTACTTGCTTTTAAAGTTTCTTCTAAATTTTGTGGAAAATTAAAAGCTGTAAAAGCAGAAAGATAATCATAAATAAAGTTATACGCTTCGTCGTCATATTGCCATTCTTTTCTAAAAGATTTTGGTCTTATAGGCAAATAAGGTTTTCTTCCAAATTTCTTAGCTTCTTTTAATTCTTTTGGAACTTGCTCTATTAATTTTATCATTGCAGATTCTTCCATTATATGCGTATCTATTGGTAAGAATGTTCTTGGGAATTTTCCATCTTTTAAAGTAGTAGCTATTTCTGCAACTTCATCTAGCGATTTCAATGGGTCTACATCTGATGTTCTCATATTATATTTCTCTAACAACTTTGTTAACTCTTCTTGTGCCACCTCTACTTTACCGTCTTTGCACACTATCCACATATCTAAGTCTGGCAACCTATTTATCAACTTTCTCGGCTTTAATGAATCTAGCATATTAGGACATGGCTTACATACAGTTTTAAGGTCTGGCATTGTTGCATAATTTCTCTTTAGGCATTCCTTACATTCCCATATTGACTTTTGCACTGGCTCACCATCTTTTACTAATTGTCTATTATATCTAACTTGCTCTGATATAATTGGTATATCTCCTTTTAAGTCTTTATCTAATACATAGAATGGATATCCTGTTCCAAATGAACCTCTATTTACAGATACAGCAGATGCAATTGTATTAAATGCTTCTATATTCCATATTAAGAATTTTCTTTTTAAATCTGTATTTGTTTTTTCAAAAGTTGTTGAAGCTACTTCAACTTGATTCACCATTTCTTTTACAGTTTTTTTATCTTCCATATCATTCCCTCATTTCTACTTTATGGTAACTAATATAATATCATAAAACTTTTATTTTTGCAATCAAAACCTTTACTTTATTAGCATTAGCTTAATGAAAAATCGACTTCGCCATATGTGCATTTCTCTTTGTTAATATGAACAGCCCCTTGCTAAATAGTTTTCCTATACAAAAAAGCAAATGCTTTCTTCGAATAAATCCTCATTATTAAACTTTCTTATCTAATAATTTAAATTTATTTTACTAAAAACATTCACTTTTTATCTTTTTATTAATTATGTCCCGATTATTAATTATAAAACATACTTCTTAATTATAAAGATTCCTCCACCTAATGCTACTATTACTAATGCTGTTATTCCTAAGTATAATTTTGTATCTCCTAGTGTTATTGTAAGCATTACTGGTGCATCATCTATATCATCTTCGTTTTCTTTAAAGTTGTCTGGTACAGAATCTATATCTGGTGTATGGCTATCGTTATAATCTTGGCTTATTTCTGCTATATTTGTTTTTAACCCCATATTATCTTGGTTATTTATCCATGTTAATATTATTGGTACAGAGCTACTTTCTCCTGGCATTAATAATGTATTTTCTAGTTTTTTTGTTGCCACTCTTTCTTTTCCATTTAGTTCTTCTCTTCTATACCAATCTGGATTATCTTCTTCTACAAACTTTAACCCTTCTGGTATATAGTCTGTTATTTCTTTTGCATATCCAGCTATTTCACCCTCATTTGTTACTTTTATTTGGAATTCAAATTTTACTGTTACTTTATTTATGTCTCTTCTTCCTAAGTCAACTTTTACTGGTGGCTCTGGATCTTCATCTCCTGTGTGGCCTGTTTCTTGTACTGTTTGCTTTCCATCCTCATCTATTATAATTGCTTTGCTTACCCATTTTTTAAGGCTTAAGTCAAAGTATTTTACTTTTACAAATTCTTTATCTAGGTCATCTTCTTTGTTCCATTCATTGTTGTTGTTTGGTGTAGAATCTATATCATCTATTGGATCACCAGAACTGTCACTGTCATCTTTTATTTCTGCTGTATTTACTAGTATTCTGTCTGAAGTATTTGGTTCTGTTACTTCAAATGCAATTTTTACATCTCTATAGTCTGGATTATTTTCTGTTAATCCCTTTTCTGGGTCATATGCTTTAAGCAAATTGTCTCCATCATTTTTTTCTTGTTCTTTAGATAAATAATCTGTTACTACACTTTGCCCGTCTTCTGATTCTTGCCATCTATATTCCCTATTTATTGGGTTATTGGCTAAGAATTTTAAACCTGCTGGAATATCGTCTTTTAATTCTTTTGCGTATCCATCTAATAATCCTTCATTATATACTCTTATTGTATATGTTACTACATTGCTATTTTCTACTTCTACTGGATCTTTTGTATGGTCATATTTAATGTTTCCATCTTCACCCATACTTAATGATGGTACTCTATTTGTTATTTCTTGGTCATTTACTCCTGTTATAAATTTTCTTAGGCTTAAGTCAAAATATACTACTCTTACTTTTTCGAAGTCATCATCGTCTTCTTGTCCTGGTACATATTCATTATTAATTTCGCTATCTTTATATGTTGGTAACCCATCATCACTAGGTACTTGAACATTTCCTGTTTCAGAATCCCTATCTATTACGTCATTTCCATCTGCATCTTTAGATTCTGTTATTTCTGCTAAATTTGTTAGCTTTTTACCAAACTCTGCTGTATCTTTTATTTTACAAGCAATTTTTACATCTTTGTATGATAATGTTGTTCCATCAAATCCTTTTAGTAAATTCTTTCTTGAAGTATTTTCTTTTTCTTTAGATAAATAATCTGTTGTAACTGTTCTACCATCTTCTGCTAATTGCCATTCATATGTTTTATTTGTTTCATGGTCTGGTAAAAATTCTAGTTCTGCTGGTAATTTATCTTGTATTTTATTTGCATATCCATCTATTGATCCTTCATTATATACTCTTATTGTATATTCTACAACATCTCCTCTTTTCATATCTAATGGTTTCTTTGGATGATTATATTCTGCCGTTGTAGCTGTTGCATTTGCAAGTTTTGTAGTATCTACAGACGGTGTTCTTCCTATTAATGTTGTTCCGTTTTTTCCAGATATGAATTTTCTTAAAGATAAGTCAAATTCTTGTATTATAACTTTTTCGAAGTCATCATCGTCTTCTTGTCCTGGTATATATGTTTTTCCTGAATTTATTTCGTCATCTTTGTATGTTGGTAATTCTGTATCTCCTGGTAATGCAAAATTTCCATTTGGAGCAGAATCTCTATCTGTTGCTGAATTTCCTTTGCTGTCTGTTTCTGCTGTAATTTGAGCTAAATTTGTAATTTTCTTTAATGCTTCTGTTGAATTTTTTACTTTACATTTTACTTTTACTTCTTTGTACTGTACTGTTGTTCCATTATATGCTTTTATTAAATTATTAGCATTTTGGTCTTTATTTGCTGCTTCTTCCGAATATGCAAGTTTGTTTGTTTTTATTATTCTGCTATTACTTGCATCTATCTTCCAACCATAACCTGCATTAAAGTCTGTTTCTTTTGGATATTTTTCCATATCATTTATAAATTCTAATTCTGGTGGTAAATAATCTGTTATTTCTCCAACATATCCATCTAGCTCACCTTCGTTATATACTCTTATTGTATATGTTACTACATCTCCTGGTTTTACTGCTACTGGCTTTTTGTTGTGATTGTAGGTTGCTGTTGTAACTTTTGTTCCATCTATCATTTTGTTTAAATTCGAAATATCTACTGTTGGCTCTCTATTTATTTCTTTTCCGTTTACTTCAGAAATAAATTTTCTTAAAGCTAGGTCAAATTCTCTTTTTGCAACTCCAACTTCTTTTTTACCAGCTAGTGGCATATCTTGTTTTTCTACAGCAACTAATGGTTGTACAGTATCTGGATTTTGTGTTGTTGTCCAGAATCCTTTTGATGTTACCCTATATGAACCTGTGTAGCTAAATTCTATTTTTGTTATATCATCTATTTCAGATGATGGAATATTAATATAAAAGCTTTGTCCTATTAAATCTTTTATTGTTTTTCCATCTTCTACTGGTTCTTTATTTGAATTTAATAATGTGTATTTTCCATTTAAATTTGTTCCGTTTTGGTCTGTAAATTTAGTTTCTAACTCAAATGGTATATCATTGTTTTTGTTTATTTTATATGGTCCTACTATATAATTACTTCCATCTAGCTCTACAACTGGATTAACTTCTTCTGCTAATGTTATTGGTTCTGTTATTTTTCCATTATTATTTTTATAATATGCTATGTTTTCATCTTTTTTAGCATTGCTTACTATGTATTGGTATAATTTTTCCATTGCATCTGCTCTTGTTTGGTTAACATCTGCAATTGTTGTATAAGAACCTACACCTTTTTCTGCTATTGCAACTTCTTGGAATGATGGTTCTCCTGCAAAGTCTACATGGTATATGTCTGAATTTTCATTTGATTTTGTATTTGTAAAATACCATAAAGCCATTTGTTGTACTACATCTATATCATCATCTGTTAGTTCTACTTTTAATGAATCACTCATTTGTGTTGCATTTAATAAAGCTTCTCTATCTTTTGCTGCTTGCTCTTTCTTCTTAGCTTGTACTTCTACAGAATCTCCTGCTTTTGCATAATATGGTATATATGCATGGTCTAAAATCCACATAGCAGAATAGTAGTAATTTTCATTTTCGAAAATAGCTGGTACTAAGCTTGCTTTATCTGCAAAATCTAACATTTTATCATATGTTTGTTTAAAAGTATTTGGTGTCGCTGTATAAAATCCTCTTTCTGCTTTTAGACAATATATTGTATTATCAAAATTCATTGTAGTTCCATCATTTTCGTATACAATAACCTTCCAAACCTTTTTATTTCCATTGTTTATTCTGTACCCATATTGTTTTCCATTTGTTTCTCTTCTATATTCACTTAGTCCAAATGTTACTGGATTTGTAGCTGCAAATGCTTCTGTTCCTAAGCATATAGCTAACATAATTGTTACAGCAATTACAGCTATTTTCTTAAAAAGTTTCATAGTTTTTTTACCATCCTTTTTTCCCCATAATATACTAACTGTATTTTACTATATTATACATAATAGTCAATAGTAAAAAATAGCAGTTATTACAGCTAAATTATACTCTTATCTATCCCTTCTACGGATATAGTTTTTGCTATATCTAATAGGCTTCAAAAATTCACATTACAATTATATTACATTTTTACTATCTTTTCAATACAAGGAAGATTTATAGTCTTTGGAATAAATGGGCATAATAAAAACCGGGGATTTTTTATTTTTCCTTCAAATATCTCTTTAGCAAAAATGTTAAAAAATAAGGAAAAGTGTAAAATTTACCATTAAATCCAATGTTTTTATTACATAATTTTATTCCATATTTTATATCTTTATATTTTTCGCTATCTATTAAACTATTTAGTGAAGTAGTTGCATTATCATTTGCTTTAACTTCAACAGGAATTAAAGATTTTGTATCTCTTATGATAAAGTCCATCTTTTGTTTTTTGCTATCATCTTTGTAAAAATATAAATTATACCCAGCTTTTACTAGCATATCACCTACAATATTATCATATAAAGCTCCTTTATATGTATTCATGTTTTCATTATTTCGTAAGTCTTGTTGAACTTCTTCTAAAGAACCAATCAATAATCCAGTATCAGAAAAGTATAATCTATAATTATCTGGGTTATAATTTCCTTTTAATGGTAAAAAAGGTCTATCTAATGCATAACTAATATTAACTATACCTGCATTTGAAAGCCAATCAACTACACCTACATATTCCCTATTTCTTGCTCCATCAGCAATCTTTGATATTTGAAATTTTTTATTTTCATTTCCTAAAAATACGGGTATTTTTTTATAACAATTTAGTATTTTTGTTTTATCTAAGCCTCCCGCATATTTTGTAATATCTTCTTCGTAATCTATTAAAATTTGTTGTTGCATTTTTAATATTCCACTAAAATTTTTGTTAGTAATAAATTGATTTACAATAGCTGGCATTCCTCCAATTACCATATAATCTTTAAAATTAGACATCATAACACTATATTGAGTTGAACTTAAAGGTTTTACCTCTAACATACATTTATATAAATCTTCAATTTGTTCTTCTTTATATCCTTTTGCCCATAAAAATTCTTCAAAAGTCCATAGAGTGCATTATATAGTCTTCTTTATTTCCAACACTATTTGACTCTATTTCTTTATAGTTAATGCCCATTAGCGAACCTGAACAAATTACATCATATCTTCCATCTTCTCTAAATGCCTTTAACGAAGTTGCTGTACTAACACATTCTTGCATTTCATCAAAAAATATTAATGTATCATTTTCATGTAATTCGATTTCTGGCATTTTTAATGTTATATTTTTTATAATATTATCTACTACAAAACCATCTTCAAATATTGTTTTAAATTCTGGTTGAAATACAAAGTTTATTTCGATAAATGTTTTATAATTTTTTTCTCCAAAGTTCTTAATAGCGTTTGTCTTTCCTATTTGCCTTGCTCCCTTTATTATTAAAGGCATTTTATTATTACTATTTTTCCAATCTATAAGATACTTATCAATCTTTCTCTTTAATCTACCCATTAATTTGTACCTCCAATAATATTGTATCACATTTTTAGAAAGTATAATATGCCACTTTTTCACATTTTACGACTTTTTATTTATACATTTTTTTACATAGAATAAATTTTCCCAGATTATCTGAGGTTTTCATAAAATAGAGCCTTACTTCCAGTTACTGGAGTAAAGCTCTATCTCTTTACGGGTGCCTTTTTTCGTCAATTTATATTATTTTTACATTACACTTTTGTTTTGGTTATATTTTATATAGTTTTTACGCTTTTTCCCTTACCGGGATTTTTAGGACCGTCTCCCAATCCTGAATCCTGAATTTAATTATAGAACATATTTCTTAATTGCCCAAATTCCACTTGTTAACATTGCTATAACTATAAATCCTAATCCTATATATATTTGTGCATCTCCTAGTCTTATTGTTAGCATTACTGGTGCATCATCTATATCGTCTTCACCATTTTCAAAGTTATCTGGTGTAGAGTCTATATCTGGTGTATGGCTTTCATTATAGTCTTGGCTTATTTCTGCTATGTTTGTTTTTAAGCCCATATTGTTAGGGTCATTTATCCATGTTAATAATATAGAAATTGTTGCATTTTCTCCTGGTTGTAATAATGTATTTTCTAATTGTTTTGTTCCAACTCTTTCTTTTCCATTTAATGGATCTCTTGGGTACCATAATGGGTTATCTTCTTGTATAAATTTTAATCCTTCTGGTATGTAATCTGTTACTTCTTTTGCGTAACCTGCAATTTCACCTTCGTTTGTAATTTTTATCTTGAATTCAAATTTTACTGTTACTTTGTTTATGTCTTGTCTTCCTAAATCTACTTTTGCTGGTGGTTCTGGATTTTCATCTCCTGTATGTCCTGTTTCTATTACTGTTTGTGAACCATCTTCATTTGTTACTATTGCTTTACTTACCCATTTTTTAAGACTTAAGTCGAAATATTTAACTTTTATAAATTCTTTATCTAAATCGTCTTCTTTGTTCCATTCATTGTTATTGTTTGGTGTAGAGTCTTTATCTTCTACTGGATCATTATTGTCATCTCTGTCGTCTGTAATCTCTGCTGTATTTACAATAATTCTATCAGATGTATTTGGCTCTGTTACTTTAAATGCAATCTTTAAATCTCTATAATCTGGGTTTTCGTCTGTTATTCCAGCTTCTTTATCAAATGCTTTTATTAAGTTTGCACCTTCTGTTTTTTCTTGTTCTTTTGATAAATAATCTGTTTCTATACTCTTTTTATCTTCTGATTGTACCCATCTATATTCTTTGTTTATTTCGTTTTCTGGTAAAAATTCTAAACCTTCTGGTACATCATCTTTAACTTTATTTGCATAACCTGCAATTTCACCTTCATTAAATATTCTTAGAGTATATGTTACTATATTTCCATTTTCCACTTCTACTGGATCTTTTGTATGGTCATATTTAATGTTTCCATCTTCACCCATACTTAATTCTGGAATTCTGTTTGTTACTTCGTTGTCATTTACTGCTGTTATAAATTTTCTTAATGCTAGATCAAATATCTTCTTTTTATTTTTTACTGTTACTTTTATTGTTCCATCTTCTAATTTAACATCTACAAATTCTTCTATATCTTGTGTTAGAATTTTTATATCAGAAATTTTATATTTTTGACCTTCTAATACTTTTGTTATTTCGATTTTTAATGTATCAAATAATTTTTTGTACTTGTCTGGTGCTTCTATTTCTTCTATTGTTATAATCTCTTTTCCTTCTTTAGTTATAGCAATATCTTCTATATTTAATTTTCCATTTTCATCTGTTGTTAGCTCTTGGCTCTTTCCATCTTCGAATGTTACTTTAAATTTAGCTCCTTTTAATGGTTTTTCTGTTTCTTCGTCAACTTTTATTAACTCTACATTGTAACTTCCATTTGCTGGTTTTAATACTAATTTTTCGAAGTCATCATCATCTTCTTGACCTTTATAATAATAATCTTTGTCATCTAATTCTTCTTTATTATTAGCACCAATATAGTTTTCCATATTGTCTTTGTTTGCATCTGGATGTCTTGCTGGAACAGAATCTCTATCTGCATTTTCTTGATCTGTTATAGTAATTTTTAATTCTGCATCATATTCTTCTAAGATCCATGCTACATTTGTTAAGATTTGTTCTTCATTACTTGATACAGCTGTTACTGTACATTCTATTTGTATTGTTTCTGAATCTAAAGTTTTGCCATCATATGCTTTTAAGTTATCTGTATTTTGCCCTCTTACTAATTTTAATGTATTGTCTGCTTCAGAATATGCTTCTAGTTCGAAGTTTCCAGATATTATTTTGTTAAATTTTAATCCTGTTGGTAGTTGGTCTACCACTTTTGTAGCTCTACCATCTTTGTTTCCTTCATTATATATTGTCATGTTATATATTACTTTATCCCCTGTTTTTACTACAAGTGGATCTTTTCTATGTTTATATGTTGCTGTTGTACCATTTTCTAATGAAGTTTTGTCTATATTTGGAATTCTTGTATCTGTAACATTTTTATCATTTATTTTTGTTATGTATTTTCTTAATGCTAAGTCAAAATATTTTGCTTTGTTTTCTACTGTTACTGTTATTGTATTTCCTGTTAAATTTATGCTTGCACCTTCTTGGCTGTTTTCTATTATTGCACTTGAAATTGAATATGTATTGTTTTTAAATTCTTTTGTAACTTTTACTGTTATTGGAGATGTTATTATTTTTTCATATCCTGCTGGTGCTTTTGTTTCTTCTATTGTTATTGTGTCTGTTCCTGCTTCTGTTACTTTAATTGTACCTATATTTATTTCTCCATTTTCGTTTGTTGTTTCTGTTACTGTTCCGTTAGGACTTACAATTTTAAATGTTGCTCCTTGTAATTTTTTACTTACATTTCCTTGTTCTACTTTTACAAGTTTTAAGTTGTATTCACTGTTTTTTGGTATTAATTTATTCTCTACTGTTACTGTTATAGTATTACCAGAAACATTTATATTTGCACCTGTTTGCTGATTTGTTATTTGTGCTCCTGACATTGTATACGAATTTCCTGTTAATTGCTTTGTAACTTGTACATTTATTGGTGATGTTATTATTTTCTCATACCCTTCTGGTGCTTTTGTTTCTTCTATTGTTATTGTATCTGTTCCTGCTTGTGTTATATTTATTGGTCCAATATTTATTTCTCCATTTGCACTTGTTGTTTCTGTTACTGTTCCGTTAGGACTTACAATTTTAAATGTTGCTCCTTGTAATTTTTTACTTACATTTCCTTGTTCTACTTTTACAAGTTTTAAATTATATGCACCTTGCTTTGGAAAAGTTGCTTCTTCTTCTCCATTAAATGATTTTTGTGTTCTATCTATTTCTACTATTGGTTGTACTGTACTATCTCCTGCTTTTGTCCAATATGTTGCTTGAGTTAATGTATAATTTCCACTTATTGCAACTCTTACATTTGTGATATTTTCAGAATTTACTGTATTTATTGGAATACTTAAATAAAAATTGCTTCCTATTAATTGCTCTAATGTTTTATTTGTTTCACTTTTATTTGCATCTAAAACTTTGTATTTTCCATTTAAACTTTGACCGCTTTGATTTGTTACTTCAAAATTAATTGTATATGGTGTGTCATTATTTTTATTTACTTTAAAAGGTCCTACTATATAATTATTTCCTTTTGCTTCTACTGTTGCTGTTGTATCTTCCATTGTAATTGGTGATGAATTACTATTAGAGCTTTCTCCTGCTTTTTTTGCATTTTCTACAAAATATACAAATAATTTATCCATATTATCATATCTTGTAGTATTCGTATCTTCTATAGCCACATATTCACCTACTACACCATTAGTTTTTGCTGATAATAAAACTGTTTGGAATGATGCTTCTCCTGCCATGTCTTTGTGATATGTTGTGTCATCATAGTTTGTAAAATACCATATTGCTAATTGTTGTACAACATCTATGTCATCATCTGTTAATTCATGATTTCCTGTAATTCCTGCATTTTGTAATAATACCGTTTTGTCTGTAGTTGCTGTTTCTGCATTTGGTATATATGCATGGTTTAGTATCCATACTATTTGGTTATAATATTGTGATGGCACTGGCAATGTAGGCATACTGTTTCTGTTCATAAAATCGTATGACAAGTCGTATGTTTCTTTAAATTTACCTGGTTCAGACGTAAAGAAACCTTGTTCTGCCTTTAGACAATATAATGTTTTGTCATAATTTATTGCGCTACCAGAATATGTTACTATTTTCCAAACATATTTGTCGCTTACTTTATAACCATATTGTGTATTACCAATTGGCTTTCTATATTCTTGCAAACCAAATTCTTGCGAAGCGGCTTGCACACTTCCTGTTAATAGTGATATTAGCATAATTGTTATTCCCATTATTAATAAGGTTAATTTTTTATTTAATATTTTCATACCCACCAATCCTTCTATTTTTTTCTAGCATATATTATATCGTGTTTTGCTCGAAAAATCAATTGGTTTTGCTATTATTACAAGATTTTATGTAGATTTTAATCTACTATTTTAAATTCCGAAAAAACACCCACTAAATCTTGTTACGCAAAAAGCGCACCTAAGATTTTCTAACAACTGTAAATTTAAAGAAAATCTTTGTGCGCCATATTTTTGTAATATATTTGTTTTATTCTGCTACTTCTTCTTCAGAATCTTCTTGACCTTCTACATGAATTTTTAAAGATTTATATCTTTCCATTCCTGTTCCAGCTGGTATTAATTTACCTATCATAACATTTTCTTTTAGACCAATAAGTTCGTCTGTTTTACCTTTTATTGCAGCTTCTGTTAATACTCTTGTTGTTTCTTGGAATGATGCTGCAGATAAGAAACTTTCTGTTGCAAGTGATGCTTTTGTTATTCCAAGCAATACACGTTTTGCTGTTGCAGGTCTCTTTCCTTCTGCTATTGCTCTTTCATTTACTTCTTCTAAGTCATATACATTTACTAAAGAACCTGGGAATAATTCTGTATCTCCATTATCTTCTATTCTAACCTTCTTAATCATTTGTCTTCCGATAACTTCGATATGCTTATCGTTTATATCAACACCTTGGTTTCTATAAACTTTTTGTACTTCTTGTACAAGGTAAGTGTATACTCCCTCTGCTCCTTTTACTTTTAATATGTCATTTGGATTTAATGAACCTGTTGTTATTGGATCTCCGGCTTCTATTTCGTCACCATCCATAACTTTTAGTTTTGCACCAAATGGTATTGTATATGTTTTTGAGTCATCGTTAGAAGTAACAATAACTTCTTTCTTTTTCTTGTCTTCTACTACTCTTACTTTTCCAGAGATTTCTGCCATAATTGCAAGTCCCTTTGGTTTTCTAGCTTCGAATAGTTCCTCAACTCTAGGAAGACCTTGAGTTATATCTGCAACACCAGCAACACCACCAGAGTGGATAGTTCTCATAGTAAGCTGTGTACCAGGCTCACCAATTGATTGTGCTGCAATAACACCTACTGCTTCTCCTATATTTACTAAGTCTTTTCTAGCAAGACCCATACCATAACATTTACGACATACACCTTGTTTTGATCTACATCCTAGAACTGAACGTACTTTTACTTTTTCAATTCCAGCTGCTACAATTTTGCTTGCTATTTTTTCTGTTATCATTGTATTTGTATCTACTAAAATTTCTCCAGTTACTGGATCTTTTAAGTCTTCTATTACAAATCTTCCTAATAATCTTTCTTGTAATGGTTCGATTATTTGGTTTCCTTCTTTTATGTCATATAAAACAATTCCATCATGACTTCCACAGTCTTCTTCTCTTACAATAATGTCTTGAGATACATCAACTAGTCTTCTTGTTAAATATCCAGAGTCAGCTGTTCTTAAAGCTGTATCTGAAAGTCCCTTTCTAGCACCGTGTGCAGAAATAAAGTACTCTAAGGCATCTAGACCTTCAGCAAATGATGATTTAATAGGAATTTCTACTGCTCTACCTGTAGTACTTGCCATAAGACCTCTCATACCTGCGATTTGTCTTAATTGGTTCATGTTACCACGGGCTCCAGATTGAACCATCATGAATATTGGGTTTAAGTCATCGAAGTTTTCTTTCATGGCTTCTGTAACTTCGTTTGTTGCTTTGTCCCATACATTAATAACAGCATTGTATCTTTCTTCGTCTGTTATTAAACCACGTTTAAATTGTTTTCTTATTTGTTCTACTTGTTCACCAGATTTTGCTAATATGTCAGCTTTTGCAGCTGGAACCTTAACATCTGCTGCAGAGAATGTAACACCTGCAAGTGTAGAATATTTAAATCCTGTTGCTTTAATGTAGTCTAATACTTCAGCAGATTTAGAAAGTCCATGTACATTTATACATCTATTTACTATATCTCCTAAGTTCTTCTTTATAACTGGGAAGTTTATTTCTAAGTCAAATTCGTGCTCAGGATCTGTTCTATCTACATATCCTAAATCTTGTGGTATTCCTTCATTATAAATAATTCTACCTACTGTTGTTTCTACTTTCTTAGTTTTTACTTCTCCATCTATTTCTTTGCTAAATCTTACAAATACTTTTGCGTGTATTCCTACATCATGGTTTTCGTAAGCCATTATAGCTTCATCTTTGTCTTTAAAGTACATACCTTCACCTTTTTCGCCATCTAAGGCCATTGTTAGGTAATAACTTCCAAGAACCATATCTAGTGTTGGTACTGTAACTGGTTTACCATCTTGTGGTTTTAATAAGTTGTTTACAGATAACATTAAGAATCTTGCTTCTGCTTGTGCTTCTGGTGATAATGGTAAGTGAATAGCCATTTGGTCACCGTCGAAGTCAGCATTAAATGGTGTACAAACTAATGGATGTAGTTTTATTGCTCTACCTTCTACTAAAACTGGCTCGAATGCTTGTATACCTAGTCTGTGTAGTGTAGGCGCACGGTTTAACATTACTGGATGATCTTTTATAACATCTTCTAATATTTCCCATACTTCTGGACTTAATTTTTCTACCATTCTTTTTGCATTTTTAATATTATGTGCAATTCCTCTTCCTACTAATTCTTTCATAACAAATGGCTTAAATAATTCTACTGCCATTTCTTTTGGAAGTCCACATTGGTAAATTTTAAGTTCTGGACCTACAACTATAACAGAACGTCCAGAGTAGTCAACTCTTTTTCCTAATAAGTTTTGACGGAATCTACCTTGTTTTCCTTTTAATAGGTCTGATAATGATTTTAAAGGTCTATTACCAGCTCCTGTTACTGGTCTTCCACGTCTTCCATTATCTATTAATGCATCTACAGATTCTTGTAACATTCTTTTTTCGTTTCTTATAATTATTTCTGGTGCACCTAATTCTAATAATCTTTTTAGTCTGTTATTTCTGTTTATAACTCTTCTGTATAAGTCATTTAAGTCTGATGTTGCAAATCTACCACCATCTAATTGAACCATTGGTCTTAAATCTGGTGGAATTACAGGTACAACATTCATAACCATCCATTCTGGTCTATTTCCAGATAATCTAAATGCTTCTACTGTATCTAATCTTTTTACTAATTTTACTCTTTTTTGTTCGCTTGCTTTTGCAATTTCTTTCTTTAATGAAGCAGACAATTTTTCTAAATCTACTTTTTCTAATAGTTTTCTTAATGCTCCAGCACCCATTTCTGCTTTAAATGAATCTCTACCATATTTTTCTACTGCTTCATGATATTCTCTTTCATTTAAAACTTGTGCTTCCATTAATCCAGATGTTCCTTTGTCTGTTACTACATATGATGCAAAATATATAACTCTTTCAAGATTTCTTGGTGAAATATCTAGCATTAAAGCTATTCTGCTAGGTATTCCTTTAAAAAACCATATATGTGCAATTGGTGCTGCAAGTTCTATATGTCCCATTCTTTCACGTCTAACTTTAGATTTTGTAACTTCTACACCACATCTATCACAAACTATTCCTTTATATCTAACTCTTTTATATTTACCACAATGACATTCCCAATCTTTTGTTGGTCCAAATATTCTTTCACAGAATAAACCATCTTTTTCTGGCTTTAATGTTCTGTAGTTTATTGTTTCTGGTTTTTTAACTTCGCCTTTTGACCATTCTCTTATTTTTTCGTCAGAAGCTAAACCAATTTTTATTTTATCAAAGACTTCTAATTCGTCCATTTTTTGCCCCCTTGACTTTATTTTTTAGTTTTCGCAAAACTATTTTTTAATTGCCCTACCCAAATATAAAATTTGGGTAGCAATTTTTTTAATCTAAATCTTCATCTTCATCAAGATTGTCTTTTGCTAAGTCACCATATAGGCCTTCATCATCTAGAAGTTCATCATTTACAAATAGTTCGTCACTATCATCATCTTTGTCTACGTCGATTTCTTCTTCGTCGGCTTCTATATAAGAATCTTCTATTTCACTTTCATTTAGAACTAAATCTTCTTTTTTCTTTGCTTCGTTATAATCTATTCCTTCATCTATGTCTTCTTTTAGTTCTACTTCTTTATTATCTTTTGTATATAATCTCATGTCTAATCCTAATGATTGTAGTTCTTTCATTAATACTTTGAATGTTTCTGGAATTCCTGGTTCTGGAATATTTTCACCTTTAACAATTGCTTCATAAGTTTTAACTCTTCCTACTACATCGTCAGATTTTACTGTTAACATTTCTTGTAGTGTATGTGCTGCACCATATGCTTCTAGTGCCCAAACTTCCATCTCTCCAAAACGTTGTCCACCAAATTGAGCTTTACCTCCTAGTGGTTGTTGTGTAACTAAAGAGTATGGTCCAGTTGAACGAGCATGTATTTTGTCATCTACTAAGTGGTGTAATTTAAGCATATACATTACTCCTACTGTGATTGGTTCAGCAAATGGATCTCCTGTTCTACCATCGTAAAGAATTGTTTTACCATCTGGTGTGTTTCCAGATTTAGTTAATAATTCTTCTATTTCTTCTGATGTTGCACCATCAAATACTGGTGTTGCTACATTCCATCCTAATTCTTTTGCTGCTAGTCCTAAATGAACTTCTAAAACTTGACCTAAGTTCATACGAGAAGGAACACCTAATGGGTTTAATAGAATGTCTACTGGTGTACCATCTGGCATAAATGGCATATCTTCTTCTGGTAAAATTCTAGATATTGTACCTTTGTTACCATGACGTCCAGCCATTTTATCTCCAACTGATATTTTTCTCTTTGTTGCAATATAACATCTTATTATTTGGTTAACACCTGGTCCTAATTCGTCTGAATTGTCTCTTGTAAATATTTTTACATCTACAATTGTTCCAGCTTCACCATGTGGTACTTTAAGAGATGTATCTCTAACTTCACGAGCTTTTTCTCCAAATATTGCACGAAGTAATCTTTCTTCTGCTGTTAATTCTGTTTCTCCTTTTGGAGTAACTTTACCAACTAAAATGTCTCCTGGTCTTACTTCTGCACCAATTCTTATAATACCGTTTTCGTCTAAGTCTTTTAAGCTGTCTTCACCTACATTTGGTATATCTCTTGTTATTTCTTCTGGGCCTAATTTTGTGTCACGACATTCGCAATCGTATTCTTCTATATGGATTGATGTAAATACATCTTCTTTTACTAGTCTTTCATTTAAAAGTATAGCATCTTCGTAGTTATAACCTTCCCATGTAGAGAATGCTACTAATACGTTTCTACCTAAAGCCATTTCACCATTTTTTGTTGCTGGTCCATCGGCTATACTATCACCTTTTTTAACTCTTTCTCCTGCAACAACTATTGGTCTTTGGTTTATACATGTTCCACCATTTGTTCTTTTAAATTTGTTTAATTTATGTGTCTTTGTTTTTCCGTTATCATATTTAACTGTAATAGCTTCACCTGTAACTTTTTGGATAACTCCATCGTCTTCAGCTAAAATTAATATTCCAGAGTCTTTTGCTGCTCTATATTCCATACCTGTTCCTACTATTGGAGCTTCTGGATTTATTAATGGAACTGCTTGACGTTGCATGTTTGCACCCATAAGAGCACGTTTTGCATCATCATGCTCTAAGAATGGTATCATAGCTGCACCAATTGACACTAATTGTTTTGGTGAAACGTCTATTCCTGTTACCATTTCTCTGTCTACTTCTATAATATCATTTCTGTATCTTACTTTAACCCTTTTATTTACAAAAGTTCCATCTTCATTTATTGGTTCTTCTGCTTCTGCAATATAGTTACCATCTTCTACATCTGCACTCATATATTCTACTTTGTCTGTAACTTTATGTGTTTCTTTGTCTACTAATTTATATGGTGTTTCTATAAAGCCATATTCATTTATTTGTGCAAATGATGAAAGTGCAGATATAAGACCTATGTTTGGTCCTTCTGGAGATTCTATTGGGCATAGTCTACCATAATGTGTATAGTGAATATCACGAACTTCGAATCCTGCTCTTTCTCTTGAAAGTCCTCCAGGTCCTAATGCAGAAATTCTTCTTTTATGTGTTAATTCTGATAATGGGTTGGTTTGATCCATAAATTGTGATAATTGTGAACTACCAAAGAATTCTCTTATTGCTGAAGTTATTGGTTTTGTATTAATTAATGTTTGTGGTGTTATTACATCTAAATCTTGAATTGTCATTCTTTCACGAACAACTCTTTCTAATCTTGTTAAACCAATTCTAAATTGATTTTGTAATAATTCACCAACACAACGTATACGTCTATTTCCTAAATGGTCTATATCGTCTATTTCTCCTAGTTTGTGGTCTAGGTTTAGTAAGTAGTTAATAGAAGCTAGTATATCTTCTGTTGTAACATGTTTTGGAACTAATTCTTCATATCTTTGTTTTATTACTTCGTGTAAATCTTTTTCGTCTGTGTTGTCTATAATGCTTTTTAATACTTCATAATTTACCATTTCTCTAAAGTGTAAGTCTGAAATATCTACATTTGTTACGAAATCATGAATATTTACTGTTCCATTTCCTATTATTTTAATAGGTTTTTCATCTACTTTTACTTCTACAACATTTATACCAGAATTTTGGATTTCTTCTGCTATATCTTTAGATATAACTTCTCCTGCTTCTACAAATAATTCTCCTGTTTCTGGATTTATTATGTCTGCATACGCTACTTTTCCTTCAATTCTTGTTGCTAAATTTAATTTTTTATTGTATTTATATCTTCCTACTTTTGATAAGTCATATCTTCTTGCATCGAAGAATAAACCATTAAATAAGTTTTTAGCAGCATCTACTGTTGGAAGTTCTCCTGGCCTTAATTTTTTGTAAATTTCGATTAATGCTTCGTCTTGTGTTTTTATTGGGTCTTTTTCTAATGTTACTCTTAATTTTTCTTCGTTTCCAAAGAAATCAAGTATTTGTTCATCTGTTACTAAGCCTAATGCTCTTAATAGTGTTGTTACAGGAATTTTTCTAGTTCTGTCTACACGAGCATAAAAAACATCGTTACTATCTGTTTCGTATTCTATCCATGCACCTCTTATTGGCATTACTGTTGATGTAAATAATTTTTTACCTGTTTTATCGTAAGTAAAACCATAGTAGCATCCTGGTGAACGAACTAATTGGCTTACTACAACTCTTTCTGCACCGTTTATAATAAATGTTCCACTATCTGTCATTAAAGGAAAATCTCCTAAATAGATTTCTTGCTCTTTAATTTCTCCTGTTTCACGATTTATTAATCTTACTTTTACATGTAAACGTGTAGAATATGTAGCATCTCTTTCTTTAGCTTCTTCTAAAGAATATTTTGTCTTTTCTTCCATGTAGTAATCAAAAAACTCTAGAACTAAATTTCCTGAATAGTCGATAATTGGTGAAATGTCTTGTAATACTTCTCCCAATCCTTCTTCGACAAACCACTCGTAAGAATCTCTTTGCACTTTAATTAAGTTTGGCATTTCTATAAAGTCTCCAACTTTTGCAAAGTCTTTTCTTGAGCTTTTTTCATGCTTAATTTCTTTTAACAACTAAATCACCTCTAAAACAAAATGTAAGCAGTTTGAAAAAATTATATGTGAATATTGAAAAGTCCTTCTTGTTACTAAAATTTTATATTAGTTTCCAAATTCCTGCTTTATAAATTTTTCCATTAATATAGCCTTTTAGAACAATTCCTCTTTACAATTAATATAACCGTTTTTAGGCAACAAAAAGGCATGCTGGCAACTTTCTATTTTATTTTGCCAACCTACCTTGTTTTAAAATTACTTTTTCTTAATTTTTTTAATTATTTTTATCACCTTTTTAAGCGTTTAAATATCTTTAGTATCATAACATGTTTTTGCCTGTTTTGTCAACAAATTCCAGCAAATTTGTATTAATATTTTTTTATTTAAAAAGCTAATTATTAAGTTTGTAATTTTATTTTCCTTATGATATACTACCTCAAGATAAATAATGGTCGAAATTTTGATTTCGATTTCATATTTTTTAATTGGTTTAGCCAATAATTTTTATAATTTAAGGTGATAAAAAAATGCAAAATAATAATACAAAAGACAATAATAGCCAAAGAAATTTGTCTGAAGCTTTTGAGGAATTAAAAAAAGCAAGAAATTCTAATAATTCTAGTAAAAATACAGGTATCAAAAATAAAGAAGACATCACGAGTAATACAGTACAGTATAAAGAAAATACTGTAAAAAAATCTGATAAAATACATAATAAAAAATCAGGTATAAAAATAAAAAAAGTTAAAGAAAAAAATAAAGAAGATAAAGCTTTTCGTAAGACAAAAAAAGAAAGAACTAGCGCTTCTATTAATAAAAAGAAAACATCAAAGTTTAAAAATAAAGAAAAGCCTTTTAAAGGTACTCTTAAATATAAATTTGATACTTTAAGAAGTAACAAAACTAAATTTAAGCAATTTATTATTCTGTCTGTTATTTATTTAGTAGTTATAATTGGATTAATTATATTTATTGTTTCTTATATTTCTAATAAGAATAAATCTGAAAACCCTTATGGCGATTTTAACACTTACGAAAAAAATACAAATCCATTTAATATAAGTCAAATATTAATAGATAATTCAAACACTGGTAAAACTAAAGAAAAAACTTATAGGGATAAAGAAATACCTTATTCTACTAAATATATAAAAAATGACGCATTACCTAAAAACGAAAAAATAGTTAAGCAAGCTGGTGTACTTGGTCTAGAGCGTGTTAATATTATAAGAACTTATGAAGGAAACGATTTAATTGACGAGTCTACTTCTAGTATAGATATTTTAAAAGCTCCCGTAGAAGAAATAGTAGAGGTTGGTACATCCGACTTTTTAGTAAATTATAATGTGCATTTAGGAGATACAATGTATATTTTATCTACAGTATCTTTAATGGATGCTATAAATAACGGTTCTGAAATATGCAAAATAACTAGATACATGGATGTTATACTTTTAGAGGTTCTTGGTGATTGGTGTAAAGTTTCTTTTGATGGTCAAGAAGGATATGTTCCATCTTCTTCACTAACATCACAATCCACAACGCCTGGTATTGTTTCACAAAATAAGGTACAAAGAATTGTTTCTAAACTTAACTTTAATATGGCATTAAATGTTAAGAGTGGTTTATCTTTAGAAGATTACAAACGTATATTAGCTAATGAACCAAGAGATGTGAACAAAGTAATTTACAGCAATGCTGAAGCATTTTATAACGCAGAACAAAAATATAATGTTAATGGACTTTTACTAGTTGCCATGGCAATTCACGAAAGTGGATGGGGAACTTCTGCAATATCTTTAGATAAAAGAAATTTATTTGGTTATGGTGCTTACGATAACGATGCTTACAATTCTGCTTACACATTTGATACCTATGCCGAAGGAATTGAATTTGTTGCAAAAATACTTGCTAAAGCATATTTAAATCCAGCTGGAATGACAATGTCAGATGGCGATACAACAACTGGAAGATTTTATTCTAGCCCAACACTTACAGGAATTAATATAAGATATTCTACAGATCCTAATTGGTGTACAAAAGTATTTTCATACATGACATATTTTTATGACAAATTATAGTTTTAGCATTAACGAAAAGGAGATTCAAATGAAAAAATTATTTAAAAAGAAAGATTTTATTGTTTTGTTAATATTAATTATTATATTAATAAGTTTACTTCCTTTTTATATTTTCAAAATTAGAGATATTATATATAGGAATAATTTTGCAAATTATTCCTATGAAACATATAATAATTATATGAGTCCAGTTTTCTCTATAGAGAAAATTGTATACTATAGTAATGCTTTTGTAACAGATAATAATAAAGATAATAATTTTCAAGATATAAATGTTGGCCAATATACAGATATTGCAATATATATTAACAATACTAATAAATCTGATGATTTAACAGATGAAAATACAATTTCTGAGTTATATATAGATAATATAAAAGTTTCTACTAATTCTGATAAAGGGAGCAAAAGTTTAAGCTACAAGAATCCTTATTATTTTGCTACATATAAAGGATTACAAGAGCCTAATAATAATAGAATAGATTTCTCTATTATTACTAATAACAAAGATAATAAAGAAAGTGCTTACAATAGCCCTGCTTTTTACCAAGATTGTTCTAACCCAATAAGCTTAGGGTATATAAATAAAGACATCGTAACAAACTTTAAAATGCCAAATACAGATATAATATCTTTAAATGGTACTATTCTACCAAAAGCTAATATTACTTTGGAAGATTTAACTTTTAATATGAGCTTTACTATACATATTAAAAATAATAAAAACGAAGAATTTATATGTACTGTAGATAGACCAGTTTTAAGTGGTGAATATAGCTCACAAATTTTTAATGGTTATATTGCTACACAATATTCACCAGACCCAGGTACTTATCAGTTTATAAAAATTTCCTAGTTTTTAATTAAATAATAAAACATATTTACTATATGTATAATTTTCACCTATTCATGAATAAACATGAATAGGTGATTTTTTTGAGAAGATTAAAACTATTTATTATAAACGGTTTAGCTTTAAGTGTTATATCTATCTTTTTACAATTGATAGGTGTTTCTTTTGGCGTTTATATTTCTAATAAAATTGGGCATGAAGCTGTTGGCTTGTACCAACTTTTAATGTCTACTTACTCCTTTGGTATTACCCTCGCTCTTTCTGGAATTAACCTTGCTTGTGTTAGAATTGTTTCTGAAGAAATTGCAAAAAATAATTTGCACAATTTAAAATTTGTCGTAAGAAAATGTTTATTATATAGCATTTGTTTTGGCTCTTTAGCATTTTTAATTTTTTGTGTTTTCGCAAATTATATCTCACTATATATTCTTCACGAAAAAATATCTTCTTTTGCAATATATATAATGGCCATATCTTTTCCTTTTGCTTCTATTTGTTCTTGCCTTAGTGGATATTTTTCTGCAGTAAGACATATAATAAAAAGTGCTACTATACAAATTATAGAACAATTATTTAAAATTTTGCTTATAACTTATATGCTTAATAAATTATTTAATTTTTCTATTAATTCTGCGTGCTGTTTAATAGTTCTTGGCACTTCTATTGCTGAAGGAATTACCTGTTTATTAATGTTTGTTGCTTATATTAGAGATAGAAAAAAAATATGTCCCAAAAATATAAATAACCCTAATACATCTACTAATAATATTACTAAAAGAATATTTAAAATTTCTATGCCTATTTCTTCTGCAACATATATAAAGTCTGGCCTTGCAACTTTAAAACAAATAATTATACCTTTAAAACTAGAATCTTCTGGTTTAAGTTGCAATAGTGCATTAGCAAATTATGGTATGATTAATGGAATGGTATTTCCTATTATACTTTTTCCTAGTATATTTTTAAGTTCTTTTAGTGGCTTACTAATACCAGAATTTTCTTCTTTTAATGTCCGAGGTAAAAATGAGGTCATACAAAATTCGATGTCTAGAATTTTAAAATATACAATGATTTTTTCTTTTTTCGTTATTGGAATATTTTTTTGTTTATCTGAAGAATTAAGTATTCTAATTTATAATAACAAAGAGATTTCTAAATATATAAAAATATTAGCTCCTGTAATTATTTTTATGTATTTAGATAGTATTGTTGACGGAATTTTAAAAGGTTTAGATAAACAAGTTAGTGTTATGATTATAAATATTATAGATTTGGTAAGTAGCATTTTATTAATATCTTTTTTAGTTCCTCTTTATGGAATTTTTGGATATTTAATAGTTATATTTATAAGTGAAATTTTAAATTGTATTTTAAGTATATTAGTTTTAACTAATGTGTCTAACATTAATTTTAATTTTAGAATGTGGGTTTTAAAGCCTGCTATTACGTTAGTGTTTAGCATGGCTATAACTATTTTCCTAAAGATACATTCAAATGCTATCTTTCCATTACTTGTAAATATATTAATTTATATTATTTCTTATATATTGTTTAGCTTATTTTTTAAAGTTATTACTAAAAATGAAATTAAAGAACTTCTATAAGGACTAATAATTCGTCTTCTGTTATTAGTTCTTTTTTTAACAATTCTTCTGTTTCTATATAATGTACTTTTATTTTTATGTTTTTTTCCTCACTAGATATTTCCATTATGTCATGATGTTCTTCTTTGCTATATGATTCTATTTTTATTTCATCTAATAGACTTATGTTAGTTTCTTTATTATTTAACATACAAAAATATGCCCAATATTTATATCCTAATTTATTAGCTTCTTCCTTATTGCAAATTGTAATTGTAACCATATCTTCGTTTGTTTTAATATTTATACCATTAAATATTTGGCTATTTTCTATTAATTCAATATTTTTTAACTCTTTAAAGTTTTTTTCTAATTTTGTATTTATTAAATTAATTGTTTCTTTTGTGTTATTATTTATATTTTCTTTTAATTTTTCTAATTTAGTATTCACAATTAATTCTTCTCCTTTCCAGGCTGTTATGTTAATATTAAAACATATTTAGTAAATTTTTACAAGAATAAAATCTCGATATTATTCGTCATCTTTCGACTTTATCTTTAGTTATCTTTTCCTTAAGGTTAATTTTAACGTATTAGTGTTGTTACCTCTTTTATACTCCATTTTTATAGTTTCTCCTGGTGTTTTTGTATAAATATATTCTTTAATATCATTCATAGTATATATCGGCTTATCATCTATTTTTAAAATTATATCGCCTTTTAATAGTCCCACTTCATATGCTGGGCTATTAGGTTCTACATTTTCTATATATACTCCACTGTCTAATTTTAAATCTTTATTTATATATGGAATAATATTTTTGTCGTATCCAGAAACTCCTATATATGGTTCTTCAAAATTTCCTGTAGAAGCAAATTTTTCTATTATTGGTTTTATAACATTTACTGGTACTGCAAACCCAATTCCTTCTGCTGTTTCTATTTTTAATGAATTTATTCCTATAACTTCACCTTTTTGGTTTATTAATGGACCTCCACTGTTTCCTGGGTTTATTGTAGCATCTGTTTGGATTAAGTCTGACATTAAAATTTCCTTATTATCTTCTATAAATTTTATAGTTCTTGATTTTGCACTTATTATTCCAGCAGTTACTGTTCTTTCAAATTCATATCCTATTGGGTTTCCAATTGCATATACTGGCTCTCCTGCTTTTACACTATTAGAATCTCCAAATTTTGCTGGTTTTAAACCTGTTAAATTTATTTTTACAATACTTAAGTCCAATGTTTCATCTGCCCAAACTACTTTTGCATCATATGTGCTACCATTTTCTAATGTTACATAGCAATTACTAAACTTATCACCAGAAACATGTCTATTGGTAACTATATAACCATTTGTAGTAGCAATAATACCTGTTCCTAGCCCTAATTTTTCTATTCCTTTTTCTGTAAATATAGAACTTCCTATTTCTTTTATTTTCGAAATTCCAACTACACTTAAATTCACTTCTTCTATTATTTCTTCTATCGTTTTTTCTTTGCTTACTTCTGTTTGTATTTCTTTGGTAGTTCTTTCTACTTTTAAACTTTCATTACTATTCTTTACATCTATTCTTAAATATAATCTAATTAATGAAGCAATAAAAACTACAATTATGACTAATATAAATGCTATAAAAATATTTTTTCCTACATTTTTTGTCTTTCTTTTTACTCTTTTGTATTTTTGCATAAAAAACCTCCTTTGGAAAACCTTTCATATTAATTTATGTTTTCCAAAAGGATTTTTTTAATACATTATTTAGCTTTTTCCATCTTATTTATTTCTTGATATCTTTTTACTTTATGTGTTGTAGTTTTATCTAATGGTTCTTCTGTAACTGTTATTTCTTTTATATGCTTATATGCTGGTAATTCTTTATTTATTTCTTTTATTTGTTTCCAAATTTCTTTTTTGTACTCTTCTTCAGTTTTTTCTCCTAATTCTTTTGTTATTAAATCTTTATTATATACAACTTTAGCACAAATTAATGTATCTGTAACATTTTTTTCTCTTGCATATATTAAGCTTTCTTCTACATAATTAATTTTATTTATTAAAAATTCTAGTTCTTGTGGGTATATATTTTTTCCATTTCTAAGTACTATAACATCACTTTTTCTACCAGTTACATATAAAAAACCATCTTTGTCTATATAACCATAATCACCTGTACAAAACCAGCCTTTTTTTAGTACTTTCTTTGTTGCTTCTTTATTTTCATAATATCCTAACATTATACTTGGACCTTTTGCCATAATTTCACCTATACCATCTTTATCTTTATCTGCAATTTTAACTTCTAAATTGCATAAAGGTAATCCTACAGACCCAGGTCTTTTTCTTTCATCTGTTTCTGCTGCAATTACTGGTGATGTTTCTGTTAAACCATACCCCTGTACTAGTTCTATTCCAAGTGCATTATAGCCTTCTATGGTTTCTTTGTTCATTGGAGCTGCTCCATATAATACAACTCTTAAGTATTCATCAAATTGTTTTAGTACAGGTTTAAATAAAACTTTTCTTGCATCTATATGGCATTTTAATAAAACTTCTGAAACTTTCTTCATTGTATTTATTAATTTTTCTTTTCCACTATCTGCTATTCCTTTTTGAATTTTTTTGTACATTGTTTCTAAAACTAGTGGAACTGCAACAAATACGCTAACTTGAAATTCTTTTAAATTGTCTGCAATATGTCTTAGCCCTTCACAAAATGCAATTGTAGCACCACTATATGTACCATATAAAAAGGTTATTGTACATTCGAATGTATGATGTATTGGTAAAAATGAAAGTAATGTATCTGTTTTATATAATTTTACATGTTTAGCTATAGCACTTATGTTAGAGCAAACGTTGTTTTGTGATAACATTACAGCTTTAGGCTCACTTGTAGTGCCAGATGTAAATAGCATTATATACATTTCGGTGTTATTTATTGTTACTTTATTATATTTTGCCTTATTTGATTTTAATATCTTTCTACCACTTTCTATAAAGTCTTTAAATTGTACTACACTTTCGTCTTTTTTATTATCCATACAAATTTTATATTTTATATTTAATCCATCTTTTATTGCATTTTCTATGGCTTCAGTATATTTTTCTTCATATACTACTACATCTACTTCACTTCTTTTTAGTAACTTTTCTATTTCTACATTAGTTAATGCTTTATCTAGTGGTACAATTACTTTTCCTGCACATTCCACTCCTAAGTATGTAACACACCATTCATATCTATTATCTCCTATAACTGCAATTCTTTCTGCATTACTTGCAATAATAGCTTCAGACATAGACTTAATATCTTCTGTAAATTTCGAATATGTAATTTCTTTTATTTCTCCATCTTTTTTATATTTAAAAGCTGTTTTGTCTTTAAATTGTTCATACCTTTTAACCAATTCTCTAAAATTTTTTATAGTTTTTCTTTCGATATCGTCTTTAGGTTGTTTACTCATAACTTCCCCTACTTTCTTTAGTTTTACCCATTCTATAACAAATGGTAAAATTGTTCAATATTTTTATTGCTTTTTAATTTTTTTAAGTATATAATTTCTAAAAGATTAAGGGTGATGTTTATGAATAACTTAAAATTATACAATTTAACCATTCCACAAAAGGCAATTTATTTAGCCGAATTATATTCATCTGGTAGTAATTTAAATTCTATTGGTGGCAATATAATTATAGAAGAAAATGTAAATTTAGATTTGCTAGAAAAAGCTATAAATATTTTTGTAAAAAATAATGACGCACTTAGAATAAGAATTCATATGGAAAATGGATCTCCTATGCAATACATAATGCCATATGAACCTTTTTATTTAAAGCGCGTTTTTTTAAAAGATAAAAGTGCTTTAGAAAAGCTAACTGATGAAACTGTAGCTTTTCCCTTTAACTTTTTTGACTCTACATTATTTAATTTTACTCTTTTTAAATTTGAAAATGGTACAGGTGGGTTAACACTTTCTTTGCACCATATAATTTCTGACGCTTGGTCTATGAGTTTATTTGTAGATGGTATAATCAAAATTTATTCTGATTTATTAAACAACAACTCCATAAACGAAGATACAAGCAATTCTTATTTAACTTTCGTAAAAAACGAGCAAGATTATCTTAAGAGTTCTAGATTTAAAAAAGATAAAGAATTTTGGAATTCTTTCTTTACTTGTGAGCCAGAATATCTTCTAATTTCAAGCAAAAAAGAAAAAAACATAACTACTAAAGCTAAAAGAAAAGCATTTGTATTAAACCAAAATTTATATAAAAGAATAAATTCTCTTTGTAAAAAAAATAATTGTTCCTTATATTCTTTTTTTATGGCTATTTACTCCCTATATTTAGCTAGAATTAACAATACCAATTTTTCTATAATAGGAACTCCAATTTTAAATAGAACAAACATTAAAGAAAAATCTACATGTGGTATTTTCTGTAGTACTCAACCATTTTGTTTAAATATTAATTATGCAATGTCTTTTTCCGATTTTCTAAAAGATGTTACATGTAATCAAATAAAATTTTTTAGACACCAAAAATACCCATATTCTACTCTATTGGAAGACCTAAAAAAGCAATATAATATTTCTTATAATTTATATGATTTAGCATTTTCTTATCAAAATGCTAGAACTAATAATGCTATATCTGATATTAAAATTCATACTAACTGGTTTTTTAATAATAATTGTTCAGATTCACTACAAATTCATTTTTATGATTTAGATGACACTGGAATAATTAATATTTATTATGATTATAAAATTTCTAAGTTTTCGCAACAAGAGATAGAAGTTCTACACTCTAGAATAATTAACATGGCTATTCAAGTATTAGATAATTCTTCTATTTTGTTGGAAGATATTAGTATTATTGATGATTCAGAAAAACAATTTATAGATAATATTTCTGGAAATATTAAGATTGGTCACCCTAGAAATATAGGAATTCACGATTTAATATCAGCAAAAGCAAAAGAATATCCTAATAATACTGCCATTACTTTTAATAATTCACACATTTCTTACAAAGATTTAGATATTTATAGTACTAAAATTGCTAATAATCTTATTAGTAATGGCATAAGAAAAGGTGATACTGTAGCTGTCTTATTACAGCATAAAGATATTAATCTTATTGCCACACTTCTTGGGATTTTGAAAACTGGTTCAGCATTCTTGGCAATCTACTCAGGTTATCCTAAAGAAAGAATAGAATATATCCTGCAAGACAGCAATAGTAAAATATTAGTTACCGAAGATTATTTCGACAATTTGAAATTAGATTGCAATAAACTATACCTAACAAATTTAAAAGATTTTAAAGAAAATTTCGTATTTCCTAAAGTAGACCCAGACGATAATGCTTACATTATATATACTTCTGGCTCTACTGGTAAACCCAAAGGTACTGTTCAGTCACATAATAATATTATAAATTTTGTATATTCTTTAAATTATTATTTTGACAATACAATATTACCTAACGATAATTTTCTATCTGTTACTAATATTTGTTTTGATGTTAGTATGGCAGAAATTTTTACAGCACTTGCTTTTGGTGCCAATTTACACTTATATAAGGATTTAAATAATAGTAGCATTTCTAATCTTGCAGAATATATTTATGCTAATAATGTTACCTTTTCGTATTTTCCACCTTCTATGTTGCATTCTATATACGAAGAGTTAGATAAATATCCTAAATTAGCGTTAAACAAAATATTAGTTGGAGTAGAGCCAATTAAAGCTTGTACTTTAGCTAATTTCTACAAATTAAATCCAGATATAAAAATTATAAATGGATATGGGCCTTCTGAAACTACTATTTGTTGTACAATGTATAAGTTTAGAAATAACTTACCAGCTGATACTATAGTTCCTATTGGCACTCCTGTTGGTAATTCCAAAATTTTAATTTTAGATAAATTAAAAAGATCTGTTCCTATCGGAAACATTGGGGAAATATACGTACAAGGTGAATGTGTTGGTAATGGATATTTAAATAATCCTGAAAAAAACAAGCTATCTTTTAATTTACAAAATAAATTATATAAAACTGGTGATTTCGCTAAATGGCTTCCAGATGGTACAATTATGTTTGTGGGTAGAAATGATAATCAAGTAAAATATAGAGGTTATAGGATTGATTTAGGTGAAATTGAAAATACTATAAAAAATATTCCTGGAATAAAAAATTGCACTGTTATTTTTAATAATGAAGATTCTGCAAATTCAACATTAATTGCCTTTGTTATTATGGACTCTTCTAAAATAGATCAAGAAACTTTTAGAAACAACCTCGTTAGAAAACTGCCACATTATATGGTTCCAAATCAATTTGAATTTTTAACAGATTTTCCTTTAAACACTAATGGGAAAATAGATAGAAAAAAATTGTTATCTTTTGCTCAAGATAAAGATAATGAAATTTATGAACCACCTAAAAATGAACTAGAAAAAACTCTATGTTCTATATGGGAAAAAGTTTTAGGAAAGGATACAGTTGGTATTAAAGATAATTTCTTTTCTTTAGGTGGTGACTCTTTAGATTCAATTAAAGTTTCGGTAGAAGCTTTAGAATATGGTATAAATTTATCAGCACAAGATTTTTATAGATATCCTACTATTAAATTATTAGAAAAATATGCAATTTCCACTAAAGATATTAATATTGAAAATAACGATTCTTATAAATATGAAGGCTTTACAATAGAAAAGCCTGAGCCTATTTCTTTGAATGGCGATATATTATTAACCGGAGCTACTGGTTTTTTAGGTTCTCATCTTCTTTATGAGTTACTTAAGAAAACTCCTTACACTGTATATTGTTTAGTTAGAGGAAATTCGTTGGAAAATGCAACTAGCAGGCTGAAAGAAAGATTAAACTACTATTTTAAAGATGGGTTAAGTTCTTATTTTGGAAATAGAATATTTGTTATTAATGGTGATTTTACTAAAGAACACCTTGGGCTTTCTTATAAACTATATAATAGTTTAAAACAGAATATTAAATATATAATTAATTCTGCTGCAACTGTTAAACATTTAGGAAATTATTCTAATTTTGAAAAAACAAATGTGTTAAGTGTAAAAAATTTAATAGATATGTGCAAAGATATTGCAAATTGTAATTTAGTACACATATCTACACTATCTATAGCAGGAAGTGTTGACCCAAAAGGTGAATTTTCTTTTACAGAAAAGGATTTATTTATTAACCAAGATGTTGGTGATAACATTTATATAAAAACAAAATTTGAAGCAGAAAGATTGCTTTTAGCAGAGCAAAAAAATGGTCTTCCTATAACAATATTTCGCTTGGGAAATATTACTTGGAGAAATTCAGATGGTATATTCCAGTATGATTTAGATGAAAATTTATTTTTTAATTTTATAAAACTTATTTTAAAAACTAAACAAGTTCCTGAAGACTTAAAAAATAAAACATTTAATATAAGTCCTGTAGATGAATGTGCTAATTTAATTATATCTATTTTACAAAATAATAATAAATATAATGTATACCATATTTATAACGAAAATGAGCTAACACTAGAAGAAATTATTAATTTACTAAATAATTTAAATTTTAATATACAATTTACTAGCGAAAGTTCTCTAAAAGATTTAAGATATATTTCAAAAGAGGAAATTAATTTATCTTCTTATTTGCAAAAACTTTTAACTAATAAACAAACTGCTAGTAATATAAAGGTTTCTAGTCCTTATACTAACCAGCTTTTAAAACAGTTAAATTTTAATTGGTCTAATATAAATACTAATTATTTTAAACACGGATTGGAGGAAAATTTAAAATGAAGAAAAAATTGGACAAAAATTGGAAAAGATTAATTTTAGTTTATAATTTAGTTTGTATTGCTGTTTCATTATTCTTTTATAAACTTGTACCACTTTTTCTATGTTATCCACCAAATTCTTTGGATAATGAATTTCAAGTTTTTATAAATGGTCTTACATACACTCAGCAATATATAATGATTGTATTAACTAGCTTAGTAACAGAAAACATCATATTACTACATAGTTTAAGAAAAGCTAATAAAATAAAAAATGAATTATTACATACTTCTAAGAAAAACATTACCAAACTATATTATAAATTATCTAAATGTATATCTAGAATTCCTAATTTAATTTATATAGTACAAATTGTTGTTCCTGTTCTTATGATTGCTGTTACCTTTAGTTTATTACAGGGAGAATTATTTATTACTTTAAAAGTTTGTTTGCTATTTTTATCTATGCTTACATTAATAGCAAGTATTTCTTATATATTTTCTAAAAAAACTTTTCAAAATATTTTAGTAGAAATATATACTGATGTTTCTGGATATTCGAACATAGATAGTAACTTTAATAAATATGTAAAAAGATCTAGTATTAAAAATGTAATTTTTGTTGTAACTATTCCAATGTTTATTGTTACTGCAATTTTAGTTGCTTTATCTGGATATTCTTCTATTATACGAGAAACCGGTAATTTAACTTATGATTTATATAACCAAGAACTGCAGTCTATAGATGTTCCTACTAACACTACTGAAGATGTAAAAGAACTTTTAAATAATAAACTTTTAAATATAAATTATATAAAACCAACACTAGATTCATATTTTATAATTGACCCTTCTGGAAATATAACTACTTCTAATTCTAAGGAATTGTCTATATTCTTTACAACATATATGAAAGACTTATCTTCTACTCTTCCAGAAAAGAATAGAACTTATGACTTTTATGGCGATGATTCACAAGGTGTTTTTAGAGAAGTTAACATTAATGGCGAATCTTGGACAATTGGTATACGTTATAATCTAGTTTCTAATACTATTTTAATTGGATTATTGTCTATATTTGCTGTATTGTTTATAGTTAATATAATTTTATTAAGATATTTTGCAAATTATATAGCAAATGAAATAAATAGAGTTTCTGTTGCACTTTTAAAAATTGTTGAAAAAAATAATACTAATACAACACTTCCTGTTGTATCTAATGATGAAATTGGGGACTTAGTAAATGCTTTTAACGAAATTCAGCATTTAACAAAAACTAATATAGACAAAATTCATAACAATCAAAATATGCTAGTAGAAAGAGAACGTTTAGCTTCTTTAGGACAACTAATTGGAGGTATTGCTCATAATTTAAAAACTCCTATAATGTCTATTGCCGGAGCTTCTGAAGGTCTTTCAGACCTAATTAAAGAGTATGATTCTTCTATTGGAGATAATGATGTAACTGAAAAAGATCACCATGATATTGCAAAAGACATGACAGCTTGGGTAGATAAAATTCGAACTTATACAGAATATATGTCAGATGTAATAACTGCAGTAAAAGGTCAAGCTGTTAATTTTTCATCTACAAATAATATTCATTTTTATATGGATGAATTGCTTAAAAATATTAATATTTTAATGAAACACGAATTAAAAAATGCATTAGTTACACTTAATGTAATTAATAATGTTCCTTCTAGCATATATATTAATGGGGATATAAACTGTTTGGTTCAAGTAATAAATAATATGATTACCAATGCTATACAATCATACAATAATGCACCAAATAAAACTATAGATTTAATATTAAATGTTAAGGACAATAATTTGGTAATACAAATTAAAGATTATGGACCTGGTATTTCTAAAGAAGTTCAAGAAAAGTTATTTAAGGAAATGATTACTACAAAAGGAAAAAATGGAACTGGGCTTGGCTTATTTGTTTCTTATTCTACTATTAAAGCCCACTTTAATGGTAATATTCTATGTGATTCTAACAAAAATGGAACTACATTTTCTATTGTAATACCATTAGCTCCAAAAAAATAAAATAATTATTTATTTGCTATATAAAAACTTGATTGTTCCATAATAATATATTTCTTAAAATTCTCCTAATAGGAGAATTTTTCTTTTATACAAAAATTTTACATTTTTTTGTATTTTTTTGACATTTTTCTTGCTTTTATAATTAATTATTTATATAATCCACTTATTAGGAGGCCTGTTATTATGAGAAAGAATCAAGTTACAACAAAAAACGCTAACTTTAAGGTAATTGCTGTAGATGATGAGCAAGGTATTTTAGATTCATTGTCTATATTTATGAAAAGATCTAGTTACGATTTTGTTGGTATAACAGATCCAATTGAAGCTATAGATAGAGTAAAAACAGAACATTTCGATTTGATGATATTAGATTTTATTATGGATCCAATTCATGGTGACAAAGTTGTAGAAGAAATTAGGAAATTTAACAAAGATTTATATATTCTTCTATTAACCGGACACAAAGATTTGGCTCCACCTTTAGAAACTATTCATCAACTTGATATTCAAGGTTATTGTGAAAAGAGCGATAAGTTTGACCAATTATTATTATTAATAGAGTCAGCGCTAAAGTCTGTAAATCAGATGAGAATTATAAACAAAATGAACGACAATTTAAAAAATTCCTACATGGATAGTATTGAAATATTACGCCACACTGTAGAAGCAAAAGATCCTTATACTAAAGGACATTCTGACAGGGTTTCACAATATGCAGTTTTACTTGGTAAAAAACTTAACTTACCTGATGACGATATTGAAAAGTTAAAAATTGGTGGTCTTTTCCATGATATAGGAAAAATTGGTATTCCAGACAGTATCCTTCTAAAAGAATCTAAATTAACAGATGAGGAATACACTAAAATTAAGGATCATCCTTTAATAGGCTATAATATGCTAGCACATGCTGAAATGTTTAAGCATATTCTAGACATTATTAAATATCATCACGAAAGATTTGATGGTAGTGGATATCCTGAAAAATTAGAAGGTATAAACATTCCTTATCTTGCACGCATAACTTCTGTTGTAGACAGTTTTGATGCAATGACCTCTAAAAGAAGTTATAGGGATTCATTACCAATGGACGTTGTAAAATCTGAAATATTAAAAAATCTTGGTGTACAGTTTGACCCAGAAATAGGTATAGCTTTCCTAGATATTTTAGATAATGATTTTAATTCCATTAAACAAATACAAGAAAAGTACTAATGTTTTTTTGTATTTAATATAATTAATTTAAGGAGGGGATTTTAAAATGGTTTTAACTGCTTCAGAAGCAAGAAAACAAGCTAGAGAATCTTTAAGAGGGAAATGGAGTATTGTTATTTTAACATTTTTACTTTTTACAGTTTATAGTACTTTAGTTTCTTTTCTAGGTATGATTCCATTTTTAGGAATAATTTTTTCAATTGCTGGATTTATCTTTTTAGTTCCATTCGCATATGGACTTCTTATGAGCATGATGAAATTAAAAAGAGGAGAAACTATAAATTGTTATGATTTCTTTATATTGGGATGGCAAAACTTTAGCAGAGCTTGGCGTCTTACAGGTAGATTATTATTAAAAATGATTATACCACTTGTATTAATAATTGTTGGTATATTCTTTTCTATAGCGTCTCTTACAGCTAGCTTTATTGGTGGTGTTGGAACAGGTTCTTCTGACATTTTCGCTGCTGGAAGTGCTTTATCATTAGTTGGCACTATAGTAGCTATAGTTGGATATGTATTTACAGCTATATACACATTTAAATATGCTTTAAGTATGTATATTGCAGTAGACAATCCAAATATGCTTCCACTTGATTGTGTAAACAAAAGTGCAGAACTTATGAATGGACATAAAGGTCGTTTATTCTGCTTAATGTTTTCATTCATTGGATGGTACTTATTAGCCGCAGTATTAACTGCTATACCATTCGTTGGAGTTATCGTACCATTTGTAATATCAATTGTATTAGCACCATATATTCAAATGGCATGTTTAGTATTCTACGAAAACAGAGCAGGAATAGATACTTCAGCAACATATGCAGATGGATCTGTTGCTACATCAAACGAAATAGCTGAACAATCTGGTTCTACAGATGTAAAAGCTGAAATAGTAGATATACCTAATACAGAGGACAAATAAATAAATCGGGATTTTGGTTTTCTCCGGGATCGGGGGACGTTCCTTAAAATCCCGTTTCACTAATATTAAACAAAAAAAAGCTTCTTATACATATGTATAAGAAGTTTTTTTTGTTTATCCTATCTTCATAGAAAGCTGTACTTTTTGTCTTTCGCTATCTATTCCAATAACTTTTACTTTTACTATATCTCCAACAGCAACTATGTCTGATGGGTTTTTAACAAATTTTTCACTAAGTTCTGATATGTGGACAAGTCCATCATGTTTTACACCAATATCCACAAACGCTCCAAAGTCTATTACATTTCTAACTGTTCCCGTTAAAATCATACCTTCTTTTAAGTCTTCAAATTTTAATACGTCTTGTCTTAATATTGGTTTTGGCATATCTTCCCTTGGATCTCTTCCCGGCTTAGATAATTCTTCTATTATATCTTTTAATGTCATTTCTCCAATATTTAACTCTTTAGATGTTTTTTCTAAATTTAAGCAACTTAATTTTTTTCTAAGTTCGGCTATTTTTTCTTTATCCTTTAAATCTTCTACTTTATATCCTATTGTTTGTAGTAAGTTTTCTGCTGTTTCATAGCTTTCTGGGTGTACAGCTGTGTCTTCTAATGGATTTTTTCCATCTGGAATTCTAATGAATCCTGCACATTGCTCGAATGCTACTTTTCCTAATTTAGGTACTTTAAGTAATTCTTTTCTTGTTGATATTTTTCCATTTTCATCTCTATATTTAACAATATTTTTGGCAATTGTTTTATTTATTCCAGAAACATAAGAAAGAAGTGATGGTGTCGCAGTATTTACATCTACTCCTACCTTGTTAACACTATCTTCAACAACTCCTGCTAAACTTTCTTCTAATTTCTTTTGGTTTACATCATGTTGGTATTGCCCAACTCCTATAGATTTTGGGTCTATTTTAACAAATTCTGCAAGTGGATCTTGTAATCTTCTTGCTATAGATATAGCCCCTCTTATAGAAACATTTATATCTGGATATTCCTCTGTTGCAAGCTTAGAAGCAGAATATACAGAAGCCCCTGCTTCACTTACTATTGTATATAAAACTTCATGATCACATTTTTTTATCATTTCAGAAACAAATAATTCAGATTCTCTAGAAGCTGTTCCATTTCCTATTGCAATCATATTAACATTATTCTTATTAATTAGTTTTACTAATTCTTTTTCTGCACCTTCTACATCATTTTGTGGCTCTGTTGGGTATACTGTTGTAATATCTAAAACCTTACCAGTTTCATCTATTATCGCTATTTTACACCCTGTTCTGTATGCTGGGTCAAATCCCATAACAGTAATTCCTTTTATTGGCGCTCCTAATAATAATTGTTTTGCATTTTTTCCAAATACTTTTATTGCTTGTTCTTCTGCTTTTTCTGTTAAGTCAGATCTTATTTCTCTGTCTATAGATGGCTCTATTAATCTTTTAAAACTATCTTGAATAGTATCTTTTAGATAATTTGTAAATTGTGTTTCACCTTTTATTATATCTTTTTCTATCTTCTCCAAAATAATTTCTTCTTCTTTTTCTATTTTTACTTTTAGGAACTCTTCTTTTTCCCCTCTATTTATTGCTAAAATTCTATGGCTTGGTAGTTTATTTACGTTTTCGCTAAAGTCATAATACATCTCGTATGCAGATTTTTCTTCTGGTTTTGTAGCAATTGTTTTTATAACGCCTTTAGAATATATAATTTGCTTTATTAATTTTCTATATTCTGGGTTGTCAGATATCATTTCTGCAATTATATCTAAAGCTCCGCAGATTGCTTCCTCTGGAGTTTTTACTTCTTTTTCTTCATTTATATATTCTTCCGCAATCTTTGTAATATCTCTTTTTTCTTCTTGTTTTAAAATTATTTCTGCAAGTGGCTCTAAGCCTTTAGCCTTTGCAACAGTCGCTCTAGTCTTTTTCTTTTGTTTATATGGTCTATAAATATCTTCCACTTCTGCAAGTGTAATCGCATTTTCTAAATCTTTTGTAATTTCTTCTGTTAATTTTCCTTGTTCATTTATAGAATTAGTAACTTCTTCTTTTCTTTTTTCTAAATTCCTTAAATAATTTAGTCTTTCTCCAAAAGTTCTTAATATTTCGTCTGAAAGACCACCAGTTACTTCTTTCCTATATCTTGCTATAAAAGGAATTGTATTACCTTCATCTATTAATCTTATAGTATTTTCTACTTGAGCAGGTTTTATGTTTAATTCTTCTGCTATAATCTTTATTATTTTATCCATTTTATCTCCCTTCACGCTGAGATTTAGAGTATTTTTACCGGATTTTTTAATAAAGTTTTCAAACTTTATTTTAGTAAGGCTTAATACCAAAACATTAAACCGGGATTTTAAGGACCGTCCCCAAATCCCGGATTCCGGTTTATTCTAATCCTAAGTATTCGTTATAAGTACATTCTTTATCTATAACAGTTCCATCTTTTTTTATGTCTATAATACGATTTGCTACTGTTTGCATTAATTGATGGTCATGTGATGCAAATATCATATTTCCTTTAAATCTTTCCATTCCTTCGTTTAATGCTGTAATACTTTCCATATCTAAATGGTTTGTTGGCTCGTCAAAAATTAAAAAGTTTGCACCAGATAGCATTAGTTTAGATAAAACACATCTTACTTTTTCTCCTCCTGATAAAACCTCTACATTTTTTAATGCTTCATCTCCAGAAAATAACATTCTTCCTAAGAAGCTTCTTACATATGTTTCGTCTGGGTCTTTAGAATATTGTCTTAACCAGTCTGTTATGTTTAAATCTTGTGTAAATAAGTAACTATTGTCTTTTGGGAAATATGCATTAGTTATTGTTGTTCCAAAAGATATTTCTCCTTCGTCTGGCTCAATTTCTCCTGCTAATATTTGGAATAGTACTGTTCTTGCATTTTCATTATCTGCTAATATTGCAATTTTGTTATCTGCTTTTACTGTAAAAGATACTTTGTCTAATACTTTTTCTCCTTCTATTGTTTTGCTTATATTTTTAACTGTTAGAATATCTTTTCCTGGCTCTCTGTCTGCTTTAAAGTCTATATATGGGTATCTTCTATTTGATGGTTTTATTTCGTCTAATTGAATTTTTTCTAATGATTTTTTCCTTGATGTTGCTTGTTTTGACTTAGAAGCATTCGCACTAAAACGTGCTATAAAGTCTTGTAATTCTTTTATTTTTTCTTCCTTTTTCTTATTTGCATCTTTCATTTGTTTTAATGCAAGTTGGCTAGACTCATACCAGAAGTCGTAGTTACCTGGATATACTTTTATTTTTCCAAAGTCAACATCTGCTATATGTGTACATACTTTATTTAAGAAATATCTATCATGAGATACTACAATTACTGTGTTTTCAAAATTTATTAAAAATTCTTCTAACCATTGAATTGTTTTTAAGTCTAAGTCATTTGTAGGCTCGTCTAATAATAAGATATCTGGATTGCCAAATAAACTTTGCGCAAGTAATACTTTTACTTTTTCCCTATCTTCAAGTTCTTTCATTTGTTTGTAATGATTTTCTGGTGATATTCCTAAATCATTTAATAAAGTAGCCGCATTTGTTTCTGCATTCCAACCATCTAGTTCTGCAAATCTTTCCTCTAATTTAGCAGCTTTCATACCATCTTCTTCTGAGAAATCTTCTTTTGCATAAATTTCTTCCTTTTCTTTCATAATGCTATATAGTTCTTGATTTCCCATTATAACAGCATCTAGTACCATTTCTTCATCATATGCAAAGTGGTCTTGCTTTAATATAGATATTCTTTCACCTTTATCTATACTTACATCTCCTTTGCTTGGTTCTAATTCTCCAGAAAGCACTTTTAAGAATGTAGATTTTCCTGCTCCGTTTGCACCTATTATTCCATAGCAGTTTCCTTTTCCAAATTTAATGTTTACGTCTTCAAATAATATTCTTTTTCCAAAACGTACTGTTACGCCATTTACAGCTAACATGTCTTCTCCTCCTTATTCTTTATTAATTTAACATATCTTTTTTCTTTAACCATAATATTGAAAGTATTGTAAGCAATGTTGCTATAAATGTCATTATCCAAAATCCAAATGTGCTTCCCTCAAATGGTAGCTTTACATTCATTCCCCAAAAACTTGCTATCATGGTTGGCACTGCAATTATTATAGTAATAGATGTTAATGTTTTCATAACTCCATTTAAATTATTTGATATTATAGAAGCATATGCATCCATTGTTCCATTTAGTATGTCACTATATACTTTGCTCATTTCTATAGCTTGTTTGTTTTCTATTATGGCATCTTCTAGTATGTCTTCATCTTCTTCATATAATTTTATATTCTTTATCTTTAGTGTTCTTTCCATAACTGCTTCATTTGACCTTAGTGATGTTGTTATATATACTAGAGATTTTTCTAAGCTTAAAAGCTTTAATAACTCTCTATTTTTCATAGAATTTTTTAATACATTTTCTGCTATTTCTGTTTCTTTATTAATCTTTTTTAAGTAGTCTAAATATTCTGAAGAATTATTGTACATCATTTGTAATATAAACCTACTTTTTTTGTATGTACAAAAACTTTTTACTTTATTTTGTTCAAATTTCTTTATTAAACTACATTCTCTTAATGTTACTGTTATAAAGAAATCATCTCTTACTACAATCATACCTATAGGCATTGTTGCGTACATATATCCACCTGTATGTAGTTTTTCTGTAACTGGTATATCTATAATGAATAAAATTGTGTCATCTTCGTCTTCTATGTCGATTCTGGCTTTTTCTTCGTTATCTAGCGCATATCTTATAAAGTCTTCTTTTATATTTACATTTTGGCAAACTTCTTTTATTTCATCTTCCGAAGGATCTACCATATGTATCCATGTTCCCCTATTATATGTATTTACTCTTTCTAATTTATTTGTTTCGATGTCTGTATTATATAGTTTTATCATATTATAAATCCCCCTACCTTTCTTTTTAGTAACTATAACCTTATGCTTTTAGCAATTTACACTACCCGTAGCATAATTTTTTATGTTACTTTAAAATAGGAGCTTTACTCCTAAAGCTCCTATTAAACTCTTATTATTAAGTTTACATATTTTTTATTTTTTTGTCAAGTTCTTACTATAAAACTTTACTTTTACTTTTGCTAAATTAAATTTAATTTTCTATTTGGCATTTACTATAAAACTTTCTTCTTTATAACTATAATTCCTGTAATTAAAATAGTTAAACTTGCTATTATTACTATAATTAAAGTTATCTGTTTGTCTTTTCCAAATGGTACAACAAATGTTAATATCTCTGACCTTGCTGTGTCAATTTCTTCTATATTTCTAAGAGTATGTGGGTAAGTATTTCCTGGTATTTCTATTATTTCTCTATTTGTAGTATCTTTATAATATGGTCTTCTACCATTGTCTATATTTAGTCTTATAATTTCTGCCACATTTTGTATTTCTTCTTTATCTGACGTGTCTTCTGGTCTTGCAATAACTCTTGTAAATGTCAGAATATCTTTTAATTCTAAATAATCTTTTGGACCTAAATTACGTTTTGCTAAATTTAAGTTTGTTTCTAATATTTCATCCAATTTTTGTTTTGCTTCGTCAAAAGCACCTGGCTCTAATAGAGTTCCCTTATAGTTACTTGGAAGATTTTTAGATTCCACTTTACTTGCAAGTACATTCCATAAATTATTGTTTCCCCCTACATCCATTGTAGTTTCTCTTCCATCTATACTCGTAGTTATTTTTCCATCTTCTTTGGTTAGCTTTGCATCATATTGTAATATATTAGGTACATATTCTATAATTCCTGTCGTTTCTATTCTGTTTAATGTATTTTTATTTTGTACAATTCCTGTTGTATAATATGATTTTTCATTATAGTCTAATTCACTATTGTTTATTATTTTTAGAAGATATTTTACATTTACATTAGAGCCATATAATAAGTTCTCATCTACTGTTCCTTGTATTAATCCTTGTGAACTTAAGTGATGGTCCCTATCGTATTTGTTATTTACCCATGTTAAATTTGGGGCTTTTTGGTTTGTGTCAAATATTGTTGTTCCATCTGTTGACGTAAGTTTAACATTTGATACTTCTTTATTTAATATAACTTCTGTTCTAGGTCTTTCTATTATTCCTAAGTCAATATTTTGTACTTTATATGGAGCTGTGTCATCTTTTAAATATTCTACTTCCATAGACATTTCTGCAGTATTTGCTACCATATAAGTCTTCTCTGCTAATGTTGCTAGTAACTCTGGATTATTTGTATTACTTGAATTTAAGACTTGTGCAATATCATATTTATAATCTTTACTATATTCGTTAACTTCTTGTCTTCTACCTTCATAGTCGTCTACTGCATCATTTTCACGCGGCTGTGTATTTTTGTACCAATACACATCTTTATAATTACCTTCTTCATAAATTGTAGACTTGTAATCTTGTCCTGTATACATCTCATTGTTGTTTTGAGGGCTTACTAAACACTCATAATCACCATAAGTAAATTTAATTAAATAATCTCCTGGTATAAAGCCATCTAAAGTATAGCTTCCATCTGAATTTGTTCTTACTTCTATTTTATTTAGTCTGTCTACATCTTTATTATTTTGGCAAAGTAATTCTACTTTTACTTTATTTACCTTATTTTCACCATTTTGGTAAATACCATCTCCAACTCTTTCATTATTATTTAGCTTTGCTTGTAATGGTGCATCTTCGAATACAACTCCAGACATCTTTCTTCCCTCATCATCTCTTATTAGTCTTAATCCTGGTGCAACATCTGCGTCGTCTTCAAATACTTCTGTACTACGTTTTGTTTTTTCTTCTCCACTTAAGTTTTGATAAGCTGATGTTTTTGACTGTTCAACAAAATTTTGAACTTTTGAGCTTGTTGGGTTCATATTATCCGGTGTTGAATCTCTATCTATTAAACCTGCATTTTCTCCAGCATTTGATAATAACCTGCCTTCTGTATCTCTTCTTTCGTTTGTATATGTGTTTCTATATCCTGCTATCTCTGCATAGTTTTCTTCTAATGTTTCACCTTTTTGTAAAACTTCTCTTAAAGTATCATTTGACACTTTATATTTTAAGAAAATCCATTTTTTATCTGTTATTCCTGTGCTTGCTAAATCTGTTGTATGCATTTTTTTGTATGTTTTTCCGCTTCCAGATACATTTCCAGATTGTGTCCAATTTATTTTTTTACCATTTTCATCATAAGAGTCTATTAATTCGTATGATGTATCTGCATAGTCATTTAAGTCTAATACATAACCTGTAAGTTTTCCTACTGATTGATTCTTTATTTGTATTTTATATGTTACATATACTTGTAATTTATCTTTTGCATTATCATCTTGTGCTTTATATTGTAAATCGCTTTTTCTTAATTTTCTTTCATAGTCTGGAACATCTGTACCTCTTATATTTACTTCTAGGTCTTCTCCATTTCCATTATATTGGTATGTATGGTCTTTTCCGTTTATTGAAACATCTACTTTTACTAAGTCTTTTCTTAAGTTCATGTCAAAAATGTCTCTTTCCATAAGACCTAAATTAATATTTTCTAATTCATCTTTTGAATTGTTTTTACCATATTTTTTCTTGTTATTTGGTCCATTAGATCCTGTATATGCATATATAATAAATTGTGCATTTCCAGTGTCATCTCTATTTGGTACTTTATGGCTTGCATTTACTGGTGTAAATTTATTATTAAATGCTCTTCTTTCGTTTATTCCTTCTGTTGCATATGACCTTAGTTTTATTGATGCTGATGTTTCATTATATGTTGTACATTCATATATTTGTCCATTATACTTAAACCTAATATAATATTCATATGCTTTAGAATAATGCTTAAATTTATAATTTCCACTTGAATCTGTATATGTAGTTGCTAGTTCTTGGTTATTATCTGCCCTATACAATTTTACTTCTATTCCTATTACTTCTTTTATTGTATCGCCACTATCATAATAGCCATTTGGTGGATCATTTCCTTTTCCTACTTTGTGGTCTAAAAAGACCTTTCCACCCAGATCTATATAACTTTCATTATATACATACATACTAGAATCGCTATCCAACTCTACTCTCATATTTGTAAGATCTGTAAATGTTTTTCCATTAATTTTAGCATATCCTTTTATTTCAAAGTTGTATGGTACATAAACTTCTTTTATTACATAATCTCCTATTAATACTTCTTCAAATTTTAAGTGTCCAGAGCTATTTGTTGTGCCTGAATGTGTTAATTTACCATCTGTCCATAGTTCATATTTAGCACCTGGTACACCAACATTTGGCAAATATTTATCTCTTTTATATATGTTTAGCTCTATCATTCCTAAAGCTCCAGGCAATGTTACACTATCCCTTGTCGTGCTACTATCTTCATCTGTTTGGTAATGTTCTAGTATTTGACAATTTTCAGGAGCATAGCATTTCCATCGTCCATGATATCCACTCGTACTCGTACAGTATAATATATATCTATACCTAGCGCTTCTTGTAACAGTACCTTCTACATTTACAGTTACACTATTAACTTTCTTTACTCTCGCTGATTTTTTTATGTATATATAGAATTGACCTCCATTCGTAATATTACCTACACGATAATTTCCACTAGAAGAATTATTATTTAAATTAACAGTTCCTTTATCTGTACTAATAGTAACACCAGTTATACTTCCAGTATATTTAACACTATACGGTCCTACCTTATATGTAGTAGCATTTTCTTTGCTCCATTTTACTGTTCTAGTATTGGACGTGATGCTTGCAGGAGTTCCAGATGTTCCTATAGTATATTGTTCTTCTCTGTGCGAAACAGTATAATAATGGCTGCCACCTTCGGCACATAACGCCTTAACTCCCTGTTGGGTACAGTTATATGGCTGGCTTGAGTCATATTCTGTTAAATTAGTAAATAAAATATTTATACCAGACTGTCCTACTTTTAAATGTGGATACTCTGACATTGCAAATACTTTATTTGCAGAAAATATTAAATAGCCCACAAGTATTGTAAATATGCAAATAAGTAATTTCCTTAATACTTTCATTCTTTCCCTCCTTTCATTTAAAATTTATTTATATTTCTTTATTATAAAAATTCCTACTACAATAATTGCTAATAAAGCTAACATTCCTGTGATGTTTAAAACTATCCTACCTGTACTTGTTCCTATTATTAACTGTGCATTAGATTTATTATTTTCTTCATTAATATCTTTAGAAGAATTTTCGTTGGAAGCTTTAAATAAAGCTATATTATTTGTTATTCCTAAGTTTTCATTTGTTAATTTTTTAGTTAGTGTTAATATTAGTTCTTTAGATTGTCCTACTTCTAATTCATTTATTGTTGAATTATATATTTTTCCATTTTCTTCATACCAACTTTGGTTTAAAGATTTTTCAAATGTTAAGTCACTTGGCAATTCGTCTATTATTTGTTCTACATATCCTTTTGTTTCACCTTTATTTGTAACTTTTATCTTGTAGTTTACATATACTTTCGTTCCTACTAAACTTCTTGCAGAAACTTCTAATTTTCCTAATTTTGTACCGTCTTTATATTTATGCTCTTTTTTTCTTCCTTTTGAATCTACTGTATTTACAGTATCTATGGTCTTTTCTATTCCTATGTCAAAATTTCCTAATTTTATTAATCCCATATTTATAGCAGTTACATTACTATCTGTTATTTCTATTACATCTGTCATTCCCACAAATTCTTTGTTTCCATCTATTGTAGCCTGTCCAGATATTGCTTTAGAATTTACTAAGCCACTTACACCTTCTTGTTTATAGTTAGTTATTTTATAAATATTATTATCGTATCTAAAAATAACTATATATCTTCCTGGTTTTAATCCACTTAGTGTATAACCATTTTTATCTGATATTGCTTTTACTTCTACACCATTTAAATCTTTTACAACTTCTGATGTATCACTATTTACTATTAAAACTTCTAATCCTTCCATGTGTGCTTCTTTAGAGTCCATAGCACCATTTTCATTAATATCTTCCCAAATATTACCACTAATACTATAAGTATTTTCTTCTGGTTTTTCTGGATCTACTGGTTTGTTAGTGTTTTCTTTTTTTGCATAATGATTTATTTCGTTTGATGTATTACTTATAATAGCTTCTCCATAAACATTTGCAATATTTGATAAAGTAATATCTTGCTCAATTTTTTGTACAGTTGTATTTATTTCTATATTAATTGTTTTTCCTGGTGGCAACATTGTTGGAATTTTAAGCTCGTTTGTTTCTTTATCATATTTTGGTCTTGATTTACTTGTGTCCGTTCCTGTTTGGTCACCTTCTGGTTTTTCTACTACACTTAAGTCCATATTTATTGGTATCTCTATATATGTTTTGTTTTCAAAGTCATATATATATTGATTATATTTTAATGTTTCTCCTAAAACTTCTTTAGGTAGTCTATCTATTACATAAATTTGAGAATCTATTTTGTCACTTTTATTTGTAACTTTTATATTATATGTTATATTATCCCACTCTCTTACTTCTTGTCCCTCTGTTGGAGAACTTTTTTCTATTATTACTTCTGCACCTTCTAATATATTTTTAGAAATATTTGACCTATATGTTTCGTTATTTACAAATATATTTGCAGAAATATTTATAGAGTTATTAACACCTTTTAGTTCTGTTACTTCTGCTAAAAATTCTAATTGTGCAATTTGACCTTGTCCTAAAGTATGTATTTGGCAAGTTATTAAATTATTTTTATTTAATTCTATTGTTAGGTTTTTATCTCCTTCTTGCCAAATTCCACCTATACCATTTTCTATAGCTTTAGGGTTTGTTACTTTTACTTCTTTTGGAATTTGCATGGTTACTGTTAAGTCTTTTAAGTCTTTACTAGTTTTATTTTCTATTCTTAAATTATATGTAAAATTGTTTTCTTCTACTACAGCAGTTCTTTTCATAAAAGGTATTTCTGCTTTTAACTCTGCTTTTTGAACAATAGTATTAAGCTTATAGTTAGATTGTTCTTTATTATTTATTAATAAAGCTATATTAGAACTTATTGTTTTATTTTCTTCTCCTTTTGGTAAATCTTTTACTCTTACTTCATATTCTACTGTTTTAGACTCACCTTTATTTAAAGTTCCTATTTCTAATATTTCTTCTAATTTTTCTGGAATTTCTTTATATACACCAATATAATTTCCTTCTGTCGAATCTCCTTCTCCACTTTCATATGGGTTTTCATTTTTTTCTACATATACTGTGTTTTCTGCTATTGGACTTTTAATAGATATATTTTGGACTGTGTTATTACTATTGTTTGTTACTTCTATCTCATAATTTATTATTTCTTGTTCATGTATTTTGGAATTTTCTTTTAGCTCTTCGTCTCCTACTCTTGTTTTTACTTTCATGTTTATTCCAGCTTCTTCGGAATTTTCAACATTTTCAACATTCATAACATTTGGTGTTTCAAAACCTATTGTTTGTGTTGCTTCCATTTCTTGTCCATTTATACTATATTTTATTGTATATGTAGCATAACTTTTTAGGTTTGCTTTTAATTCTGCTGGAATTTCTATATTATATTCAAATTTTATAGTATTACCTACTGCAATATTAATATCTGGTATAATTTTAAAGTTTTTTATGTTTGTAAATTCACTTACATCTTCTTTCCAAGATGTACTATCTTCGTTTGGTTCTTCTTCCTCAGAATAATATATTTTACCTGTAATTCCGTTTAATTTTAACCATTCTTTTAAAGTTGCAGTAAATGTACTTCCTAATTCTTTTCCACTTAATGTTTTATTATTTGCAAATGGAATTTTTCCAAGTATAACTACATCTTTAATTTCTGTTTGATAATTATTTACTATTTCACTTTCTACTTTTGCAACTTTTGTACTTTCTGCTATTTGTAAGCTTCCTGTAACTATATTTTCGTCTAAAGCTAATTTTTGTTCATTACCATTATGTCCACTTAATGTAGTAATTGTTATTAAACCAGATTTTGCAACCATATTAACTGGTACTTCTACACTTTCTTTTCCTTGCATTTTATATTCTATATTTTTAGCAAGTTCATTTGTATATGTCATTTTTAAATTAGCATTTTGTGTTGAAACTGTATTTTTTAATTTTATTACAGCTGGAATTATTATTTTTGTTCCTTCTTGTATTCCTAATTTATAATTTGTTTCTTCTCCTGCTAATTTTAAAACTAATACTCTATTATTTTCTTCTAAACGTGCATATTCTAGTTTAAGTTCTGTGTTATAAACTAAAGAAATTTCACCTACATTTATGCTTTCTATCTCTTCTGGTAATGTAATTCTTATTTCTGGATTTTTAAATAAATCATATGAATTATTATTTGTTACTAAATTTAATGTAAAATTAACATTATTATCTATAAATGGCATCCATTTTGTATTGTCCATTTGTAGGTCTACTTTTGTATAAGTTTCTTCTAGTTTAAGACTTCCTTTATATTCCCCATTTATATTTATTCTTTCGTTTATTGCATTAAATTCTTTTAATTGATTTATATTGTTTTTTAATTTAGAATTTATTGTTTTAGTATTTCGTAATTCTAAAACTCCTTCTGTTCTTGGTGTGCTTATTTCTATACGTATATTTGGTTGTTTTTCACTATATGTTATTTCTAATTCGCCATTGTTATTTTTATTAGTTTTTTTATTTATAGTTGAAATTAAGTTATTATTTACATCATAAATATTTATAAACCCTTCTTCCCCTAAAATTTTGTTAAATTGTGCTTCTTTTACTGCAAGTGATTTATAATATATTTCGTTTGTTTCATATTCTTTTTCATTATTTGCAAAATTTGCATTTAATGTATTTAAATTAATAATTTTATTTGCATTTTGATTGTTTATATTTAATTTATAATTAGCATCATAAATTGTTTCATTAAAATTATCATATAAAAATCCTTTATTTATTGGAGATACAGAATATATTTCTGCTGTTACATTATCTCCTATAGCATTTTTTAAATTATATTTATTACTATTTTGGGTTACATTTAAATTTTCACTTTGATAAAATTTTATTTCTGCCTTGCTATATGTATCTATTTCTACATTTTGTTTTAATATCTCTTCAAATTTTTGATTATAAATATATGTTATTACATATTCATCTGCTCCATTATAAAAAGCAATATTTCCATTTTCATCTGCATTATTAGATACAGTAATTTCTAGGTTTCCTGTATTTTCATCATATTTATAATTATCTTTTGTAAAATTAATTCCATAAATATCTCCATTCGTAGCTTGCAAACTATTTGCTACAACCCTTACATTTTCTGGCAAAATGTTATTTAGTTTTGGAGCACTTACATATATTTTTGTTTCTTGTATTGGATTTTTTCTTTCTGTTTCTTTTATATTTATTTTTTCTTGTATTAATGTTTTATTTTCACTTGGTATAAAATTAGTTATATTTGATGTTAAATTAATTTCTGTATTTAAATTCCATTTAACTTTAACTAGCATTTCTTTTTTAATTTCTTGTTCTTTTCCATTATCTGAAACAAAAATTCCTGAAAATACAATCTTTGTTTCTTTATTTAAATAATTTAAATTAATTATATCTTTTTTATCCATTAATATTGGCATAGTAATTTTTTGATTACTATTAATCTCTTTTAATTTTAATACATTATTTTCTATGTTTTTTATTATCTCATTTTCACTATTTTTTATAGAAAAATTTGGATCTTTTAATGCTATACTAGAATCTTTTAAATATCCATTTTCTACATTTAAATCAAAAGCTATTGCACATGTAGCTTCATCTTTTACTTCTATTTCGTGAATATTTTTTTCCTCGTTTATAAAATAAGTATCAAAGCTTACATACTTATTATTTGTTGCTTTATTTTGGTTCTCTAAATTTTTCGAGTCTGCTAAAACATTAGATGGTATTAAACAAATTTCACTAATAAGTATTATTAATACAAGTAAAAGTGCAATAAGTTTATTATCTCTTTTGGGAATAATTATTTTATTCATATTTTTTTACCTCCTATATACAGTAGTCAACATTGTATTTTGTGCTATATACTGTAATATTAAATTCCCTCTTATTTACTCGATATATTATATTTTCTAGCCCCTAAAAAGTAAATAGAGCATAGCTTCTGTATATTAAAGCTATACTCTATTCCTTTACGGATCTTTATTTTGCGTTTTTATATTTTTTTTATGTTACATTTTATTATGGTAAATATTTTGCTGGGTCTACTCTTTGTGATCCATTAACTCTCATTTCGAAATGTAAATGTGAGCCTCCTTTTGGATTACTTGCACTTGGTCTTGGGCTTACATTTCCTGTATTTCCTACTGTCATTATTTGTTGTCCTTGTTTTACCTTTTGACCTTCTCTTACTAGTCTACTTCCTGGTTTTCCATGTGCATATAATGTAATGTTTCCATCATCGTGTAAAATAGCCACATATTCACCATAACTTCTATAACTTCCTATTACGTTTCCATTTAAATCATAATTTGGAATATTTCCCGTTAGTGTTTCAGAAATTACTACTGTTCCACTCTTAGCCGCAACTATCGGCTTACCATAATTTCCTCCAAAGTCTACTCCTCCATGACCTGCATAGCCATAGAATCCACAAGTTATATTTGCTTTGCTTAACCCTGGGATTGGGCATATGTATCCTTTTGAACTTGGTTCCCCAGGTTTATTATTTCCACCTGAGCTACCTCCTGGCTTAGGCTTTTGATTTGCTATTTCTTCAAGTCTTTTATCTATAGCAGCTTTATCTTTTTCGAATTGTGCTAAGTCTGCTTGCAAATCCTTTGCTTCGCCTTCTAGCTGATTTATATATTTTTGCTTTTCTTGCTTTGTTGCATTTAATTCTTGTGTTTTTATTTTCTTTTCAGTTTTTAAACCTTCTACTTCAGCTTTATCGTTTTCTAATGATTTCTTTGTTTCTTCTATTTCTTTTTGCTCTTTTTGTATTTGTTCTAATAAGTCTAAGTCATATGAAGCAAGTTCAGATATTAAGTAATAGTTAGAAATAAATTCTGTTAAATTTGTAGAAGATAATAGCACATCTAAATATGTTACTGTTCCATGTTCATATATCGTTATTAAACGTTCATCTAATAAGTTTGATTTTTTTTCATATTCCTTTTTTTGCTCTTCTAGTTTCTTTTCATTTTCTTTTATGTTAGAACTTAATGTATCTAATTTGTCGTTTAAAGAATCTATAGAACCTTGATATTCATTTATTTTGTTTTGAATATTATCTACTTGTTCTTCTGTATTTGTTTTGGTTTCTTTTACGTCTTTTAACTGTTCTTTTGTTTTATCTATCTTGTCTTGTAAATTTTTTGAATCTTGTGATGAAACTCCTAAAGTTGTATTGGTTATAACCATTACTGCTACTATTATAATAGCCAATATCCTTTTAATCATTTGTTTCATATTCATTTCTCCTTCATAAGTATTAATTTAAATTTTCTTTTAAAATTGCAACTAATAACTCATTTTCTTGTATTTTAATCTTTTTTCCTTTAAACGTATATTCTTCTCCTGTTTTGTATACTAAATAGCCTGTATTCATTAACTTTTGTGATATTAAACTTAAGAATGTTATAGAATCTTCTTCTGATAAATTTAGTTTCATTCTAACTTCATAAAATGAAAATTTTATTATTTCTCTATTCTCTGCTATCTTTGCATTTAAATAGCTATCTACAAATTCTAATGTCATATACAATACTCCTTTTAGTTTTTTGTATAATATCATATTTTGTTATTATTGTAAATGATATTAAGTAATTCTATCTTATAATGGAATTACTTAATATATTTGAACACACTAATATGTTATATGAATTTTTATTTTATAGTAGAGTGACTCAATATATAAAATTCTTCCTGTGTTACTTTATACTTTTTTTCTAGTTTTTCTAATGTGCTATCATAATTTTCGGCTTCTGTTTCATCTATGTGCATAACGGAACTACCATGGTATGTCCATCTTCTTCCATCTAATTTATTTGGTATTAATTCTTTTACCATCATTGCTGTTGGAAACACATCTTTTTCCATACATATATTATACTTTTTACAGCTTTTAAAACCACTACTTACATAATTGCTTGGACTTCCAAAAATCACAATAGTATCATATCCCATTTTTATAGCTCTTTTAAATGATTCTTCTAATAGTTTTTTTCCATATCCCTTTCTTTGGTATTTAGGTAAAATGCATAATGGACCAAACGTTAAAATATCTTTTTTATTTCCTTTTCCATCAACTAATTTAGCTTTTGTATACATTATATTTCCAATAATTTCTCCATCTAGCTCTATTACTAGGTCTAATTTTGGAATGAAATCTTCATGTTCTCTCATAATATGAACTAAATAATGTTCCACACATCCTGGTATATATAAATTATAAAAAGCCTCCCTTGTAATTTTTTCTACTTCTTTATAATCGTTTTTAGTTTCGTTTCTAATAATTATCATATGTTTAATTCCTTTCTATTAAATTTTTGTTAATCTTTTTAGCTACATTTATTTGTCTGCTATTTTTATATAGCTATAGTATAAAGCTATAATTTTTCACTAAGTTTATCCAATGATAAGTTTTTTCTTAAATATTTTATCCTAATACAAACAAATTATTAAAATATCTCTTTATAATTATATCGTATATTTTTAATAAAAAACATAAATCAAGTATTAATAGTAAAAAAGAATGGATAAAAAGCAAATTAAAAGATTGTCATGTATTTAGAAAATTAAATGCAAATTCATTTAAAAAGTTAATAGGCTAAAAAGTAAACCTAGTATTTTTTTTTGATACTAGGTTTACTACACACACTTAATTTAATTTTTTATTGGGAGTTTAATCCCTATCTCTTAATTATGTTAGAGAATAACTCTCTTTTGTTCATTACAAATAATATTGTTATTACTCCTACTATGCTTAATGCTATCCATACTATTCCCATTTTTGTATTTGTAGCTTTTTCTTCGCTTGCATAATATTTGTTTAGTTTATTTGCCTCTATTTTTTCGTTTTCACTTATCACCTCCTGTTTGCTCGTATCTAATAACTCTTCTTCTTGGTAAATTTGGTAATCGTCTTTTTCCGCATTATATATACTTATATACTTTTTCTCTTTTAAAGAGTTATTAGCTTCTTCTTTTTCAGTTTCTGCATTAAAGTCCGTATTATTTTCTTTACTTTCATTTTCTTTAGATTCTTTTTTTAATGCTTCTTCTACTGGTATTTCTTCTAGTTTATTTTGCAATTTTATTGTTTCTTCATATTTATCTTGCATTTCTATATTTTTCTTATCTGTATTTGTATAATTTCCTATTTTAGAAAATTTCTCTTGTACATATTCCAATAGCCCTTTTTCTTCTGAATCATTACTAATTGATTTATTATGCTTTTCCTTTTTAGCAAAATCTATTATTTCTCCTGTTTGATAATTAAATCTTACTTTATCACCATTTTTGTATGTTACTTCTATGCCATGTTCACTATTTTCAGTCATCTCTCCCATACTTTCTTTATTACTTATGTTTTCAGCTTTCTCGCTATAAGTATTATTCAAGTTATTTCCTATTCTTACAATATCTTTATTTACAAAATTTTCTGGATATTCTAATGCTTCTTTTAAATCATATAATTTCCCATCTATTCCTAAAACTGTTTCATATTCTTTTCCATTATAAGAATCTATAATGAAATTATTGGGAACAAACTTTATATCACTATTTTTTAATTCTAATGAAACCGGTAAAGCATATAGTTTTCCATCTTTTACATACAATTTTATATCTTGTCTTACAACTCTACTTCCATCTTCTGACTCGATTTCTGAATATGTTTCATATGTTTTAATAATTTTTCCGTTATAATTAAATGTATAATGTGGTGTTTCTGCTTCTATATGTTCTAATTTATCTTTATTAGTCATATTTACTGTGCTTTCTATGTAGTTTTTATCTTCTGGTAAATTTACTCCTTCTTGCCCTTCTAATCCTATAACTAGTGGATATTTGTTATTTTTTAATGACGTATAATCAAAATTACTTCCAAATCCAAATTTGTTTTTATATGTGTTTTCTAACTTTAATTCTTCTGATGGTATATATTGTGTCTTTTCAAAAGTATCTGAAAATTCACTAGCATATACATTATTCACTTTACCGAATTTATATATGTTAGTATTTTGTATTCTAGAATTATTGGCTTTATTTGCACCTACTCCCATAGATACCTTTTCGTCATCTTCACTTTTTAGCTCTGCATGAACATAATTATTATAATAAAACTTTGTATTTGGAGCTTCATATAGTTCTACATCTATATCACCTACTAATCCTCCTATTTGGGTTTTTCCCGACAACTTCGAATCTGCTACAATATTTCTGTAAAACACTATTTTTTTAGTAGCTGCATTCATGCCTATATTTTCCATGTGCCCAATAATTCCACCTGCTGAGCTATTCGTTACTAGTATGTCTACATTTATTAAATTATTATATATCCCTAAAGCTATTTCTATTGCTTTACCACAAATTCCTCCTGCTTTACTATATGCCTCTACTTTTACATTATATATATAATTAGAGGAAACCTCGTCACCAGATGCGCCTATAGTTCCAATCAATCCTCCTGCTTCACTTCCCTTTGTAAGAATATCGCAATCTACAATGGCATTTTTATAAAATCGATAATCTTCCATATACCCAGTAAGTCCGCCTATAGATGTACTATTATTCTCTTCTCCCACAATTTTAGTTCCTTTTACCAAATTATTTTCTGCACCTACATCTGCTCTACCTATTAGTCCTCCTATGTATACTGCTGTTCCATAAATATAACTATTTAAAACTTCACCAAATGTCATTTTACCATTATTTAAATAGTACAAATGACCTATTAGCCCACCTACATAATTATTTCCTCTCACTTCTATTTGTTCGGCTTTAGCATATCTTAATCTTATATTCGATTTGCCTGCAACCCCACCTACATAATCCATACCCTTCACATTAGAATTTTCAATATTTATTTTGTTTACTGGTGTATCTTTATCTTGTGAATACATTCCTATAATTCCACCTGCATAATTTCCTTTTGCCTTTACTTGTATATTGTTTCCTAAAATATTTTCTAATACATAACCGTTTTGCTTTCCTACGAGCCCTCCTACATAGAAATCTCCATTTATTATTATATTTTCTAAATTAATGTTATTCATATTTCCACTCGACGTAGCAATACATCCAACATTAGTTGCATTCTCTGCATTTATTGTTATGTCTTTAAAATTAACGTTTTTTATATCTGCTGTAGAATTAGAAATTACTCCTGCATTTTTTTGTGATGACGCATTTATTATTATATTTTCAAAATTTATTCCTATTAAAGATGTTGTTAACTCTGTTATTAAACTGCAAAAATTATTGTTATCTGTAATAGTTATATTTTTTAATGTATGCCCATCAGATTCCAGTCTTGCCATTGTTATTCCTTTGTTTATGTCAGTTTTGTTAGCAAAATCTATATCACTAGCAAGTTTATAATTTTGATATGTCCCCTTCTCTATTTGTTGCCAATCTGAATAGTTATATAATTCTTTATAAAATTGTATATCTATTTTAGCAGATATCTCTTCCTCTTTTTCCCCGTTGTCTTCATATATTATTTTAGAAATCTTATAGCTATCATAATATTTTGTAGGACTACCTTCTACCTGAATATAGGTCTTATCTTCCTTAGAAGTATTTTTAATTATACGTACTTCCATATTTTCTATTTCTACTTCTGTAATCTTAAAATTATTCGGATTATAAAATTCCATTAAAATACTTACTTTATTGTTGCTTATCTTTTCGTATATAATATTTTCTAATTCTATTTTACTATTTTTATCTATTTCAATTTTTTGTTGATTTGGCAATATTTCTTTTTCTTCCAAATCATACAATATAGGTAAAATTCCTTGTTCTACTTGGCTATAATTATATCCATCTCCTAAATTTATTTTATTTTCGTATGTTTCTTTTTTACATAGTTCTGTATAGTTTAATAAACTAGCACCTAATGACTTTTTGGTAATAAAACCATTAACTTTTTGCTTATTAAAAGCATAATTATTTTCATATTCTAAATTGTTTCCTACTATTCTAGAAATGTTGGTAGAATTTTTATTTGAATATATGTCTCCAAAACTTATATTGTTGCATATATTTATTGTACCTGTTCCAGTAGTCATTCCTACAATTCCACCTATATTATCTTCTAAGCTGTTTATTGTCACATTACTATAACAGTTAGAAATTTCTAGATCTACAGTACTATTTGCAATTCCTACTAAGCCTCCCAATCCTCTTTTTTCTCCATTTATTTCTCCAACAGATACATAGCAGTTATTTACTTTACTATTATTAGTTTGTCCAATTAATCCTCCTATATTTTGGCTTACGGCTTCTTTTGCTGTTATATTTATATTTCCAACATAAGAGTTCGTTACTTCCGCTCTAGAAGATATTCCTATCAATCCACCTATTTGCACTTCCGAAGCATTTCCTTTTTTTTCTATTTTTATATTGTTGGCTGAACAATTTTTTACTATTGTACTATTCTCGGCTTTTGCAATTAACGTACCAACATAAAATGAATTATTTGTGGCATCCTGTATATGCACATCATTTATATGTACATTGTCTAATACTGCTTCTTGTGCTATATTTATAAGTCCAAAATAATTTTCATCATTGTTTTTTGAAACCTGAAAGTTTTGTATATTTATATTTTCTAATATTCCATTAAAATCATTAAATAGAAAACCTTTTGCTAATATTATATTTTTTATTGTATGATTATTTCCTTCTATTTTTCCTGTGTATCTATTTGTAATATTTATAGAATTAGCTTCGTTTAAGAAATCTAAATCATTCATTAAAATATAGTTTTCTGCTGGTAATTTGTTTATATTCTTCCAACCTTCTACATTATTTATTTCTCTGTATAAATCTACTTCTATCTTTCTTTCATTTTCTTTAAAGCTTCTTGTATATGGCATATTAAATGCCCCTTTAGTTGTTATACTTTGAAGACTATAACTAGAAATGTATCGTATTGGATTATATAACTCTACTATTACTTCACTTTTTCCATTGTCATATTTTTGTTCTAATATTTTAGTATTTATGTCTTTTATCTTTATATCTGTAACTTGATCTGCAGACGGATTATTTACTATAATTTTTATTTTTACTTTATCCGTTCCTTGTTCTAGCAAGTCTGTAGATAAAATATCTGGTAAATCTTTATCCTGCACCTCTGGCAATTTTATATATTCTTGTTTTGGCATACATTCTGGAAATTCTACCCATGGATAATATCCTTTTTCTATTAATTCGTCTACAATAAAAGCTTTTTCTTGATTTAATAATTTATTTTGAAAGTTTGCATCATGTAAGGCAAGTTTGGTAGTTGTAGTATGATATTTGTTTTTAAAAACTTCATCTGTAAAGTAGTAATTATTTTTTATATTGCTACTATTAGTCCAATATATATTTGGACCAAAATTTACATTATACATATTTCCTATTCCCACTGAATAGACATTTTCTACTGTAGCATTTCCAGTGTTATTTTGTATTAAATTGGTTACATTAGACTCTATATCTGTATCTACAGAAACTAGTGAATATATATTTTTTATTGTTCCATTTCCATTGTTTTGACTCACTAATGGTGCTCCTAATTTTTTAGCTACTCCTGGTGCTTTAAATGTCTCTTGTATATTTTCACCATAAAGATATCCATTTTTTATTGTTCCATAATTTAATGCTATACTGTCTATCTCATTTGTTGCATAAATTGATTGTTCAAACTTAATTACAAAGTTTTCTATTATTCCACGGTTAGTATTTCCTAAAATATGTATACTAAAATTTGGTACTTTTATAGTTTCTAATATATTAACTTTAATGTTTTTTATTGTTCCATAATTTGTATGGAATAGCCCTCTTATATTACTTTTTTCTACCGAATTGTTAAAGAATATATCTAATTCTAAATTTTCTATTCGTCCTTGTTTTCCTATTATGCTAAATACGGGATAATTTACATCTTTATAGTCTAATTTTAGCTTTTTTCCATTAAAGTTTATTTTGCCTTCAAACTCTAATGCATAATAGCATTCTGTACTTTTTCTACCTGTTAAGTCTATATCGTTTAATATTATATAATTTCCTCTTGGTTGAATTTCCAAAAATTCTTCTTTACTATGTATTCCATTTAGTTCTTCTGCTTCTTTTGTGTTATATTCTAATTTAGATAATGTATATTCTCTATCTCTTATTTTTACTACGAGTTCTACCACATAGTCTTTTTTAGATTGTACGTTATATGTTTTTATGGCATTTTCTATAGCATTTTCTTCTGTAATTTCTTCATATCTATCTGTCTTTATTAAATTACCATCTTCATATATTTTTAAGTAATAATCGTTTGTTGTTATTTCATCTTTTTTGTCCTCTAAATTTACACTATAGCTACTTTGCAAATTATATTTAAACTCTTCATATGGTGTTTTCTTACTTCCTAGTTCTATTTGAAGGTCTTTTACTTCTATTCCGTTTCCTCCTGCTATATAAAATCCTAAATAACCTGTACTATCTATTTTTAATGTATATTGATATTCTTTCCATTCTTCTGTTAAGTTTTCTATTAAAATTCTATTCTTATCTACTTTAGAATTCTGTATATATGCTGTCTGATTTCCATTTACTGTTTTTGCTTTAAAACTCATTGTTACTTCTTGTCCTGCATATTCCGTTAAATCATATACTATTGGTCTATAAACTCCATCTTTTCCTAGTCTTAATATTCCCGTTTCTTCATTATATTCTTTTCCGTTTTTATAAGTATCAAAAATAGGATATATTCTCCATTTGTTTTCTGAACTCATATCTACCAAGTTTTTTCCTGTTGCTTTTCTGCTCAACTCTGTTAAACCTATTTTTCCACTTATTCCTGGTTCTGTTAGTATTTCTATTCTTTTTATTAAATAATTTATTTTATATGTTTCGTCTGTACTTCCTTCGTTATATTGGTCTGCGTAAAAATTTAATGTATATGTCTTATTTTCTTCTAATTTTTCATATGTTTTTCTTACATATTCTTTGTTTGTTTCTATTTCTTGCAAGTCTATTAAATTGCTTTTTTCGTCTCTTAATTCCACTCTTACTTTATTATTTAGTACTGAGTTGTCTTTATCTTTTATTTTTACGTCTAAATCTATTAAATTCCCTGTTACAAATTGATTCTTTATTTCTACTTTTGCCGGTATTTTTAGTGTTATAAATCTATTGTATGTATATGTTACTGGTATTTCTTCTTTTGTATTTCCTAATTCTACGTTTCCTGTTATTTCTATTTTATATATTGTATTTGATTTTAGTGGTTCGTAATTTATTACTTTTGTTTCGCCTAGTTTTAATTTTTCTATTTCTTCTCCTGCTAGCATGTTAGTATATACTACTTCTTCTGTGTTTTTATGTTCTGTGCTTCCAGTCTTGCTACTGCTTTCTTCTTTTATTTCTGTATCTTTGTTGTCTTTATTTTCATTTGTATTGTTTTCAGAATTTTCTGAAGCTTCTACTATTTTTATTGTTAATTCATTTAATATTTGTATTAATCTTTTATCTGTTCTCTCTTCGTCTATTCTATATTCTATCTTTGCACTTTTATTTGTTGTTTCTTTGTTTTCTACCTTCAATTCTAATGAACCCAATGTTGCTATTGGCTTTGTTGCAAATACTAAATTTCCTATTTCTTCTTTTTCTTTAACTCCTTTATTATCATTTAAGTTGAAATCTGCATATATTGTTATTTTATAATATTGGTTTTGGTCTAAGTCTTCTAGTTTTATTTCTCTTTCATTTTCTGATAATCTTTCTTCTTTTACTATTTCTCCATTTGGTTTTGTTACAACATATTTGTAATTTTCTAATTTAACTTTATCTTTATTTGTTAACCTTAATCCTAATGTTACACTTACTATATCTTGTTCTTTTATTGCTACTTTTACTGTTGGTTTTTGTTTTGACGTTTTGCTTTTTCCTTCATTATTTTCTACTTTTAGTTCTTTACCATTTTTATCATAAAATCTTATTTTATAACCAACTGTAGCATTAGACTTTAACCCTTCTGAACTTTCTATTGTTACTTCTTTTCCTTGTAATAGTTCATTTACTTTATCATTTTTTATTACTGTTTTTATTTCCCCTGTTTCTATCTCTACTTGGTTTATTCCTTTTACTTCTTCTGCATTTATATCTGATGTTATCTTTAAGTTTTTTATTTGAATTTTGTTACTAAATATTTCTCCTTCTTCTTTAGTTAATGTTATTGCTCCTAAAGCTTCATATCCTTTAGTTTTTATTGTTCCTTTATAAAATGTATTTTCTATTTTTTTATTTTCTTCATTTAAGTAAATGTATTTACCTACTATTTCATATTCCGTATCTGGCACCAATCCTGTTATTTGTATCTCTCCTGAAGCTTTAAATATTCTCCTTAAATATATTTTTCCATCTTTATATATTTCAAATGTTGGCGCTTCTATTATTCTTCCTGCTGGATCTTTTATGTGTAATCTACTTTTTGCTGTATATACTTCTGCTTTAAATTCTTCTGCTGTTACTTCCGGTTTTACAAATTCTGTATTATCTTGTATTTCTTCACTGTTTTCTGGTACTATTGGCTCTCTTACTTCTTCTTTATTTTCTTCTTTTTCGTCTATTTGCTCTTCTTCGTTAAACGTTTCTTCTTTCTCTATTTTCTCTTGCGAATTTTCTACATCATTTTTCGCATTTTCTATTATTTCTAGTTTTGTTAATAACTCTTCATAATTATATGTATTATCCACTTTTTGAACATTACTTTGTGTATTATCTTCTATATTCTTTATAATAACTTGTGATTTATAGTCTACATCATTTATTTCTTTAAATGTTAAAGTATCATCTTCGGCACTATAATATCTTATTACATCTTCTTCAAATGCTATAAAACTATTTATTGGAATTACATATTCATTTGCCACTGATTCTATTTTCATTTCTTTTAAATTTATGTATATATTATCTTTTGTTTTTGCAAATATATATTCTTTTCCGTCTGCTCTTTCTAAGCTATTTCCATTATATACTTTTCCATCTGATATACTTATGTTTGGATATCCTGCCACTTTTTCAAAATCTTTGCTTATTAATGTTATGTCTTGGCTTAAATTATATATTGTACTTTTATCATTTATATATATTGGATAATTTAAGTCTATCTCTTTCTTTTCCTTATTTCCTACATAATACTTATTAAGTTTTTTAAATATTGTTTCTTCTTCTCCTATTTTTACTAATTCCATGTTTTTTAGTTCTATTACTTGATTAGCATTTTTTTCTTTATCTGCATTACTTTTACCTTCTCCTGCTAAGTTCTCTGTTATTTCTTTCCCACTTACTGCATATCCTTCATATTTAAAGTTCATTATTGGACTATATTTTAAGAATATCAAATATATTAAACTTATTATTGTTATTATCGCTACTAAACCTATTATTAAAAATTGTGGTTTTATCTCTAGGTTACTAAGTTTGTTTCTTAGCTTTTTATTTACTTTCTGTGCATTAGTCTTCTGGCGCACATTTCTTTTATTAAATTTTTTCATTACGCTACACCTCCTTGTATTTCTAATTTATTTTGTAATTTCAAGTTGGTGAGCTCCGTTATAAAAAGAATTTTTAAACAACAAGAAAAACATATCACTAGAATTTCTAAGCAATGGTAATTGCAAAAAAATTCTGTGTCATTTTCATAATTTTGTTGTAATAGAAATATTCTCTCTAACATTATTTCTAGTGCGCGAAAAAAACAGGCTATTTTTAGCACTACATTTTTTCCTAAATATAGTACTACACATAACCTGTTTTTCACGCCAAATAGAGTAGCCTCGTTTGCTACCCTTTTTATTTTTCTAAACGTACTTGTGTGTGTGTGTGTGTGTGTACAGCGCCAAGGCTTACACGGTTCGCTTCGTTTCGCATTTCTTTACCCTCGCTTTTTACTGTTTACTTTTATAACGTACTTTCTGAACAGTTTTATTATGGGAATATTCAGAAATCTTAATTGTTAATCACTTTATACTTAATATTTAATAAATTTTATTTTTTATTAAATACTAGTCTTTTCCTTTATTATATCTTATATAATTTATATTTAATTGTAAATATAGCTATATTGTTATCAATCTACAAAGAAGGCTATACATTTTACGCATAGCCTTCTTTGCATTTATTATTTACATTTTTATAACATTTTGGTTTCCTATTATTTTACCTCATATTCTACTTCGCTTTTTAACTTTTCTTTTATTTTTTCTATTTCTTCTAAAGTTAAACTTGTTACTTTTAGTATTATTTTTTCATCTATTCCTTCTTCTAACATTTTTATTGTAATTTCTTCTTTTTCTTTCTTTACTCCTTTTTTCATTCCTTTTTCTATACCCGCTTCTTCTGCAGAATGCATACCACTATTCCAATCTCTTTCCCATTTTTCTCTTAAGAAAGCCATTCTTTTTACTGCTTCATCTCCTCTTAAGTATTCCCATTCTTGGCTAGCTT
>ERZ824522.270-NODE-270-length-66639-cov-67.537832_pt1 | contig 66639 bp, 62 predicted proteins | sample MGYA00519935_ERZ824522 | MGnify/ENA primary metagenome ERZ824522 (study PRJEB31778, sample SAMEA3449160) | human gut metagenome | biome: human gut; feature: human-associated habitat; material: faeces | place: United Kingdom | collected 2010/2012 ...
TCAATTTTCATTCTCTTGGTCGGTGCATTTATGACCTTAAAAATAAGCTCGTCAATACAATCCGTATATCTGCCTTGCTGTATGAGCTGATTTTTTAACTCTACAAGGCTATGTATCAAAAGTTTTCTTTCGTGGCTATCCAAATACAGATGATTAAATTTCTCTCTCATAAGCACACCTCCACTTCTTTAGCTTCATTATATTGGAAAGCAGGGGAAAGGACAAATCTGCAAAAAGGTACAAAAATAAGCGTACCACTATTTCTAATGATACGCCTATCCTCATTAAATCACTTCAAAATGCTTCAACGCATCCTTTATCGCTTCCACTTTCTCCGCTGTCGGATGCTTCCTCGGCTGTTTCAATTCTTCTACCGCATTAGGAGCATCGTACATCGGCAAGCCTAAATCTCTCTTTACCTCTGCGATATATGCGGTATGTACCTTGAAGCCATATTTAGCTTCTATGTACTCCTTTATCATTTTGTAGGTCACTCGTTCTTTGGGCTTATATTCTTCGGCTCTTTTAGCGATATTATCAAGCGGAACTTTTCCCTCACCCTCGCCAAACTCAACTTTTACGTTGATATGTCCGTCTGGCTTTTTGTGGGAAAGCAGTACTACCGTCTCAATGTGCGCTGTATGTGGGAACATATCTACGGGTTGGATTTTTAGGATTTTATATGTGCTGTTCTTATCTATGTATGCCAAATCTCTTGCTAAGGTTTCGGGGTTGCAGGAGATGTATACTACTGTTTTTGGCGACATTTTTATAAGGGAAGAGAGGAATTTTTCGTCACTGCCTGCTCTCGGCGGGTCCATAAATACTACATCGGGCTTTTCGCTTTCTTCTGCGACTGCCTCCATAAATTCGCCTGCATCGCCCTGATAAAATCTTATATTCTTCAAATTGTTTGCTCTTGCGTTCTGCACCGCATCCTTGACTGCGTCTTTGTTAAGTTCAACGCCTATAACTTCGCCTGCACCGTGCTTTGCGGCAACAATTCCGATTGTGCCGATTCCGCAGTAGGTGTCAAGCACTGTTTCTTTGCCTTTCAGATTTGCAAATTCAATTGCCTTGTTGTAAAGCACCTCGGTCTGCACAGGGTTAATCTGATAAAAACTCTTTGGTGAAATTCTGAATTTACATCCGCACAAAATATCTTCAATGTATCCTTTGCCATACAGTACCTTTTGCACATCGCCAAGCACAAGGTTTGTTCTGTACGGATTTATATTTTGAACAACTGTTTTGATTTCGGGAAACTGTTTGGTAATCGCTTTTACGAAATTGTTTTTTGACGGAAAAACAGGAGTGCCTGTTACCAAAACAAGCATTACTTCGTTTGTTGCAAAGCCTCTTTTTACAAGTATATGTCTTAAAAAACCTCTCTGCTTGTCCTCGTCATAGGTTGTGAGCTTGAAAGATTTAAGCATTTTTCGTACGGCAACTATGATTTTATCCGCCGTTACATCTTCTGTCATACATTCGTCAATGCCGACGATGTGGTGAGTTCCCGATTGGTAGACACCCGAAATTATTTTACCGTTTTTATCTGTCCTGAACGCTGCCTGAACCTTGTTGCGGTAATGATAGGGTGTGTTCATACCGATTATTTTATCTGCCTTGCAAAATTTTGAGAGCAGTTTTTCAACTTTTTTCTGTTTAAAGCTAAGTTGCTCGGCGTAGGTGAGATTCTGCAACTGACATCCGCCGCATTTTTTATATACGGGGCAGCTGCCTCTTTTTATGTTTTCTTTTGTATTGCTCATAATTTATTCTCCGTATCAATATCTGAAAAGAGCCAAGGCTTTGGGTGCTTGGCTCTTTATTTTGTATGTATTATTCTTCTTTTTCTTTTTCGTCTGTTGCTTTTTCTTCGCTTGTATTTTCGTCAACAAGTCTTTTTACAACAACACGAATAATTCTCTGATTTGCCACTTCCATAATCGTAAAGCGGAAACCGCCTGCCTCTACGCTTTCACGCTTATTCGGAATACTGCCTGCATTTTCAAGAATGTATCCGCCGACGGTTATGCTGTCACTGTCAATGTAATCTTCGTCAAGGTCGAACAGCGCAAGCATATCGTCAAGTTCGAGGTCGCCGTTTACAAGAAATTCATTCTTGCCGATTTTGTAGTAGTTGTGCTCAATTTCTTCGTCCTCGTCCCATATATCGCCGACGATTTCTTCAAGCAGATCTTCCATTGTGAGAATACCGAGAGTTCCGCCGTATTCGTCGGTAACGATTGCAAGGTGAACTTTTATTCTCTTGAAAGTGCTGAGAATTTTTGAAAGAGGTTGAGTTCTGAACACAAAGTACGGCGGCTGCATTATGTCACGCACATCCGGTGCGATGCCGTCCGCAAGTTTTTCAAGATAATCTCTTGTGTGAAGTACGCCGACAATGTTGTCAACGGTGTCTTTATATACAGGAATTCTTGAGTATCTGTTTTCAATAATTAAATTCTTAATTTTCTCCGGCGAATCGTCCACGCTTATGAATGTAACATCAACTCGAGGTGTGATGACTTCTTCGGCGGTTTTTTCGTCAAAGTCAAGTGCAAGGCGAACCATCTCGCTTTCGCTTTCTTCAAGCACGCCCTCTTCTTCAATGCTTTCTACTATATATTTAAGCTCATTTTCGGTAACGCTCGGTGCATCCTCTGTTCCGCCTGCAATCTTAAGGGCGAGGCTTTTGAATTGTACAAGGATAAACACAAGCGGGGTTAAAATGAACATCAAGAACTTTATTATGCCTGCTGTTTTAAGAGAAAAGCTGTCGCAATTTTCTTTAGCCAAACATTTAGGAAGCACCTCACCGAATGTGAGTACAAGCAAAGTAGTTGCACCCGTTGCAATAGCTGAACCGTAGTCGCCGAAAAGTGCCATACACAATACCGTTGCAAGTGATGAACAGCTAAGGTTTACTACATTGTTGCAGATAAGAATGGTGGTAAGTGCTTTGTCAAAATTTTCAATAACAAAAAGAGCGGTTGTTGCTTTTTTGTCGCCGTCTTCGGACTTCTTTTGAATACGAATTTTGTTTACAAAAGAAAATGCCGTTTCCGTTGCGGAAAAGAACGATGACAATGCAATAAGTACGAAAATTACTATCGCCATTACTATGTTTGATGCCAATTAAATTCACTCCAAAAAACATTATTACTTTTATACTACTATAATTCTTTTATATCATTATTGTTTTTAAGAAAAAAGAGCAAAAAGATTGAAATATATTGCTATAAATGCTATAATATTTAATTGCCAAATACATTATTAACGCATTTTTGGAAAAAATATTTTTCGGAGGTGCATTAATATGGCACAAAAAGCAAAAGAAAAGAATACCACAGCAAAAAAATCGGGTAAGTCAAGGGTTGATAATACAGTAAAAAATCCGAACGAACAGCCCGAAAAAAAGTCGCTTGAAAAAGACAGTCCCATTGACGAACAGCATACGGATCAGGTAGAAGAAACAGGTTCGGTGCTCACTACGCACAAAGACAGCGTAATTCATTGTCTGACAATTATAGGACAGATTGAGGGACATTACATTCTTCCGCAACAGAATAAAACGACCAAGTATGAGCATGTTATTCCGTTGCTTGTATCTATTGAAGAGGACGAAAGAATAGACGGACTGCTTATTTTAATAAATACGGTCGGCGGAGATGTAGAGGCAGGTCTTGCCATTGCCGAGGTTATTTCGGGAATGAAAAAGCCCACGGTTTCAATTGTGCTCGGCGGAGGACATTCCATAGGCATACCGCTTGCCGTTGCGGCAGACAAGAGTTTTATTGCACCGAGTGCGTCTATGACGGTGCATCCTGTGCGAACTACGGGACTGACGCTCGGCGTTCCGCAGACTTTTGAGTATTTTCAGCGTATGCAGGACAGAATTACAACCTTTGTTGCGGAAAATTCCGATATTTCAAAAGAACGGTACAATGAGCTTGTTCTCAACACGGGCGAACTTGTAATGGACATCGGAACGATTCTTGAGGGGGAAGAGGCTGTCAGTGAAGGTCTTATTGACGAGGTCGGTACGGTTTCGGATGCAATTGACTGCCTGTACACAATGATAAAACGCAATAAGACCCGTAAAAAACGAGGCAGATAATTTTATTTTTTACAGTAACCGCATATAAATAAATGCGGTTATATGGGCGGTCAAAAGTCGCCCTTACATATTTTATGGTTAAAGGAGTACATATTATGTCAATTATTGATGCAATCATTCAGGGCATCGTGCAGGGCTTAACAGAGTTTTTGCCTGTATCGAGCAGCGGACATCTTTCTATTACACAGCATATTTTGGGCGCAACGGAAAATAACCTTTTCTTTAATGTTATGCTCCATGTGGGAACACTTGTAGCGGTAGTTGCTTTTTACCATAAGCTTATATGGAGTCTTATCAAGGAATTTTTCTCACTTGTTAAAGATGTATTTACAGGTAAATTTAAATGGAAAGAGATGAATTACGAAAGAAATCTTATTATGATGCTCATTATAGGACTTCTTCCGCTTTTCCTGTTATTCCTGCCTATTCCGGGCACGGATATGAAAATTAAAGATCTTGCCGATGTTCTTACAGGCGAAAGATACTTGATTGTGGTTTCGATTTCTTTGATGATTACAAGTATTTTGCTTACTGTCGGTATTATCTGCAACAAGAGAACTATCGGTTCAAACGCAGGTTTTAAGCATTTAAAAAATGTAAAGCACAGCGAAAATTCGGCAGGCAAAGAGAGCTTTAATGTTCTTGACGCTGTATGCGTAGGCCTTATGCAGTTTGTTGCTGCAATTTTCCCCGGTATTTCCCGTTCGGGTTCAACTCTTGCAGTCGGTGAGATGAGAGGCATAAACAAGCAAAAAGCGCTTGACTACACATTTGTTCTCGGTGTTCCGTCAATACTTGCGGCAGCTCTTCTTGAGGGTGTTGACGCAATAAAAAGTCCGGAGGGCATATCAATTGACCCTGTGGTAATTATAGTTGGTATGGTAGTTTCTGCAATTGTAGGCTACTTTGCAATTCTTATTTTCAAATGGTTCTTAAAGACCGACAAAATGATAATTTTCGTAGTATATACTGCACTTGTAGGTATAGTATTCCTTGTTATTTCCTGCATTGAAATGAACACAGGAGCAAATGTCTTTACCGGTGCAATGATTCAATAATGCTTTTAGCGGAGGTAGTATAAATTGGCAACCCAGAAAAAGACAACCAAAAAGAAAGCTTCAGGTAAATCAACCTCCTCAAAAGCAAAAAGCACTAAAAAAAGTCAACCGATACCTGAATCACAACCTTTGCTGACACCAAGGATAAGAGCAATTATCCTTGGTGCTTTATCACTGTTTTTTGTAATTTTAATATTTGTTCAGAGCGTAAATTTATGGAGTACGGTTCGTTCCGCACTTTTTGGAGTATTTGGCTTTGCAACATTTCTTGTTCCCGCCTTTCTTATGTATATGGCAATCATTACGGACAAGGAAAAGCAAATACAGCATTTTAAAAGTAAGGTAGCACTCTGCATACTTATTGTTTTGCTGATAGGAGCATTGATTTATGTTGCAACAGGCACTCCTCATTCGGAAAAAGGTTATCTTGCCTGTGCAGGCGAACTTTATCTCGATATTTTCAAAAGTGAATCTTACTTTACATTCGGCGCCGGTTTTATCGGAGGATTGCTTGGTTATCCTATGGCATCGTTAATCGGAAATGTTCCGACGGTATTGATTTGTATTCTTGTATTGCTTGCCGTTATTTTCGGCATTACAAATCTTTCAATCAATGATATTGCAGAAGCTGCCGCATCAAAGGTTGAGCAAGGTGTTACATATGTAAAGCACAAGAGCGAAGAAAAAGCAAGGGTAAGGCGTGAGTACATTGCCGAGCGTGAGGCGGAAGAGGCACAGCGTGAGATGTTTATTGCAGGCGGAGAGAATGACAAAACCATAGTTTCTCCTCAAAAGAAAAAACGCAGAGGCAAGAGGAGCGGCATTGATATTCCTCTTGATGAAAACACTCACGATGATAACAAAACAAAGCTTAACAGAAAACTTGAGGTTGACTGCGACTACAAAGCAGATGTTAAAGATGCGTCAAAAGTTGCAGATGAAGTTGAAGAGCCGCAGTTTTATGAAAGTCCCGAAAAGGAAGTATACGGTGAAGAATACGAAGATGAAATAATACAGAATGAACATAACGAAAATGAAAATGTTTCTGACGATTTGATGGACATAATCAACAGAGCAAGCAAAAACTTTGATGAAAAGAATCATAAAGCAGAAACAGAACCCGAGCCTGTTCCGTCATACGAAGAGAACAGACATAACGAAGAAAACAGCTTTGAAGAAGAACTTGAAAATGCAAGCTATTCTCCTGTTGAAATCAGAGAAAAAGAAGAAAAGCCCGAGTATCATTTTCCGCCTATTCAGCTGTTAAGTCTTTCAGAAAACAATAACGATAAAAATGCTGCGGAAGAAATGCATAACAATGCGAAAAAACTCATTGATACGCTTGACAGCTTTAATGTAAAAGCATCTATAGTAAATATTTGCCGTGGTCCGTCTGTTACAAGATATGAACTTTCACCTGCTCCGGGTGTAAAGATAAGCAAGATTACAAACCTTTCAGACGATATAGCACTTAACCTTGCCGCAAACGGAGTAAGAATCGAAGCTCCTATTCCGGGCAAAGCCGCAGTCGGTATTGAAGTACCGAACAAGGTTGTAAGTATGGTTACTATGCGTGAGTTGATTGACTCCGATGAATTCAGAAGAGGAAAGAGTAAACTTACCTGCGTACTCGGTAAAGATATTTCGGGTGAAATTGTGGTTACCGACCTGTCAAAACTTACTCACTTGCTTATTGCAGGTACAACGGGTTCGGGTAAATCTGTTTGTGTAAACTCAATTCTTATGAGTATCCTTTACAAAGCTACACCCGACGAAGTAAAACTTTTGCTTGTTGACCCAAAAATGGTTGAATTTACAAAGTACAGAAGTATTCCGCATTTGCTTATTCCTGTAGTAACCGACGCTAAGAAAGCGGCGGGTGCGCTTGGATGGGCGGTTTCCGAAATGGAGCAGAGATATAAGATTCTTTCGGAATACTACTGTAAAAATATTGACGCATACAATGAGCTTATAGAAGAAAATCTTAAGTATATGGCAGAAAATCCGCCTGTAGAAAATGAAGACGGCGAGCTTGTTCAGCCTGTACTTGAGAGAAACGGTTTACCCGTACCAAAGGAAAAAATGCCGAGAATTGTAATTGCAATTGATGAGCTTGCCGACCTTATGATGGCAGCTCCGAGTGAGGTGGAAGAGTACATTGCCCGACTTGCTCAAAAAGCAAGAGCCGCAGGTATGCATTTGCTTGTTGCAACGCAACGACCTACGGTAAATGTAATTACAGGTCTTATCAAGGCAAATATTCCAAGCCGTATTGCGCTTAAAGTAAGTTCAAATATTGATTCAAGAACTATCCTTGATTTCAGCGGTGCGGAAAAACTCATAGGCAGAGGCGATATGCTTTTCTTGCCTGTAGGTGCGCCAAAACCAATGCGTGTGCAGGGTTGCTATGCTTCCGATGAGGAAATTGAGGGTGTAACAAATTATATTAAAAAATCTTCTTCTGCTCAATATAATGCGGAGATTGAAGAAAAAATCAAGAGAATTGCCGCAGAAGAAATTACTCAGGGTAAAAAAGGCGATGACAGAGGCGGCGATGATATTGAAATTGACTCAAAAATGGAAGACGCAATTAAATGCGTAATTGAAGCAGGACAGGCATCTACTTCACTTCTTCAGCGCAGACTCAAGGTAGGCTATGCAAGAGCCGGCAGAATGATAGACGATATGGAGCAGATGGGTGTTGTAGGCCCTCATCAGGGTTCAAAACCGAGAGATGTACTTATGACCTATAATGAATGGCTTGAACACCGTAATATTATGGGCAGTGACGATGAATAAATTTAGGTGATATTATGGCATTTTTACCGATGAATATAAAAGAGGTTAAAGCCCGTGGATGGGACGAAGTTGACTTTGTATATGTAATGGGCGACAGTTATGTTGACCACCCGTCTTTTGGTGCTGCCATAATTACAAGAGTGCTTGAGGACTGTGGCTATAAGGTTGCAGTCCTTTCTCAGCCTGATTGGAAAAATGACGCCGACTTTTTACAGTTTGGCAAACCGAGGCTCGGATTTTTTGTTACGGCAGGCAATATAGACAGTATGGTTGCACATTATACCGTTGCAAAGCGTAAGCGAAGTGATGACGCTTATACGGCAGGCGGTAAAAACGGCAAGCGTCCTGACAGAGCTGTAACTGTTTATTCAAATATAATTCGCAGACTTTATCCCGATTCGGTAATAATTATCGGCGGACTTGAAGCCTCGCTAAGAAGATTTGCTCATTATGATTATTGGAAAAACACCGTAATGCCGTCTGTACTTTTTGACAGTAAAGCAGATATTATTTCTTACGGAATGGGCGAGCTGCAAACTATTGAAATGGCAAAGCGCTTGTCGGAGGGTTATCCCGTAGAGGCTTTGTATGACATCCGTGGTATTTGCTACGCTGTAAAGACAAGCGATTATGTTCCGAAAACCGTTGTGGAACTGCCGAGTTACGAAAGAGTTTGTGAGAGCAAAAAGGACTATGCAATTGCTGCCAGAAAAGAGCTCGAAGAGGCAGATGCAGTAAGAGGCAAAACTCTTATTCAGCGCCACGGCGACTGTATTTTAATTCAGAATCCGCCTATGCAGCCGCTTGACACAAAACAGCTTGATTATGTGTATTCGTTACCGTATGAAAGATGGTATCCGCAGTGTTACGAAAAACTCGGCGGTGTACCGGGTATTCAGGAGGTACTTTTCTCAATTACGCATAACCGTGGTTGCTTTGGCGCTTGTAATTTCTGTTCGCTTGCGTTTCATCAGGGAAGAGCTGTAGCCCGTCTGCTATTTTGCAGTTTTCCGCACCAAAACCATAACCGCAAAAAGCCGAAAATTACCGTATAACCCTTAAAAAAACAGATTTAACAGTGAAAATTTACCGCTATAAAATGAAACAATATGCATATTTACTGCTACGCAAACCAGAAAGCCGGGACTAAACTACCTTTTGGTAGGCAAGCAGTGTCCGAATTTTGGCGGTTGTTTTAAGGGTGTCACATTTTGTCCCTCCCTTTATAAGTCTGTATATCCTCTTACGCTCTTAAAAATATACTGCCCTTGCAATGAATAATCAAAGCAAGGGCAGTTGCATATTATGGGGCGTTATATGCGTTTGATTTAGCTTGCAGCCGTTTCATCAGCGGCGTAACTCGAATCACTTATTTATAAGCTTTTTAATATCATTATACGATTTTGTCTTTGACTGCTCGATAATATTAAAAGCTTTTTCAAGCTTTTCAACGGTATTTAACAAAGTCTGCTCATAAGTGACAAATGATAAATTAGATATGCTGTTTGCGATTGGTGAATATCTTCTGATATTCAGTTCAAGATAATGTTCAAAATTTTCTTCAAGTTCGTTCTGCAAAGTATAAATTGAATCAGCAAGCGATAAAATGTAATATGAAATACCTGCTTGCTTAAGAGCAGTGATACCTGATAATTTTCTCATTGAGATTAAATCACCCAAATATGGTTGAATAAATGTATAAATATTATTATCGCTATAACTACCAGCGTATAACATTGCAAAATCATAAAAGATATGCTGCATATTTTTATCTTTATCTGAAGAAGTAGAGAGAGTTTGTATATCAGTAATAACCCAGTCAGGAAGGCATTTCTTGAGGTTATCACTTGTAATTTTTACTTTTTCTGTATACTTTTTTTGAATTTCAGTTGTTCTTCTTTTGGTTTCATTGTCTGTATAAATTTTGAGTGAATTTACAGAATTAACTTCATTTGTAAACTCTCCAAACTGTTTATTCAGCTGTTCAATGGTATTATTTAATTTGCTTTTTGTTGTAAAACTCATATTTTACTCCTTTTAAATATAATTTAATAATTGTTTAAATGGTCTTAAAACACTATTTAAATAGTATTAAAAGCCATTTCTTCGCTTACAAAAGGGGTTAAAGCAACGGCAAGTTCTCTTCCGTCAACATTTATTCTTGTTTGAACTTCGCCTTTTGCTAAAAATGACTTATCGCCTATTTTTTTAATAGCATCTAAAAGCTCATTTGAAAAAGAAGTTTTTGATGCTATTTCTTGAGCTATAACAACTTTTTGAGCTGATATAGCTGCACGCATTTTTGATACTAAACCGTCAGCGGAAACACCGGCTTTCATTCGATTTGTAAATGTTGATGCAACCTCATCGGCTTGCTTATACAGCTTCGGCGCTTCGTCTTTAAGTCCGTTTTCGCCGCCCTGCATTGCATAACTGAAAATCTTTTTGAATTCTTTGGAAGGAGAATGTATATCCCACTTCTTTCGGAAAATTGAAAGAATGTTATCAGCAACAGATGTTGCATCGGCATATAATTCAGGTGCTCTTTCCTTGATTTTATCAATCATTCCCTGCATTGACTCATTCATATTTTCCTGACATTTAGGAGGTAAACGATCGTAATCGGCTATTATGCCGTCAACTAATTTTTTATCTTCATTTGAAATTTTACCACCGTAAAGTTCGGTCTGAGATAACATTCCCATCCAGGTTGATAACTGGTCTTGTTGGTTCTTGTCAAATGATTTTGTGAATTCGTCATTTAAAGCAGCTAATTTTTTATTATGTTGATTTTTTTCATTAGTTATTAACTGATCGTATTTCTGCTCAATAAGCCAAGTATCACAACCACCTGAATCATATTCTTTTTTTATTTCAGCTTGTTTTGCTTGTTCAAGTGCAACAAGATTATCCTTGCTTCTTTTATTTTCTCTTAAAATATCATCATTGTACTTTTTTTGATTATCAGAATAGGTTTTTAATCCATCAGCTCTGTCTTTATAACCATCTTGTAAAATTTTAAGAGTATCGGCGCAAAGAGCATTTGCTTCCGCAACTGTTGCATCATAGTCTTTATTGGCAGCTTCTCTCTGCTGTGCATACCATTCCTCTGTATATTGCTCATCAGTGCCTATAAGAGCTTGTTTTTGAGCTAACCAGTTCATTTTTTGAGCTTCGGCAGCGGCTACAGTATCATCTCTTGTCTTTTCGGCTGTTGCCGTATATTTAGTTGCATATGCCTGATATTCCTCCAGTGAAAGATCGTGATTAGCAGCTAAATCTTCTGCAATTCCTTTTACCACGCCCTGATAAGCTTCCTGAACCTTTAACTGTTCATCTGCAAGCTCTTTTTGCTTTGCGAATAAATCATCAAGTCGTTGGATTTCCTCTTCTGTCAATCCGGTGCGTTCTTCTTTAGCTTTTTTTGCAATTTCAGTAATCTCGCCTTGGACTTCGTCCATCTTCTGAGTTAATTCGGATTGCCTTTCATTAGAAATGATAATTGCATCATTAAAGCCTGCTAACGCATCGCCCGACTGTGAAATACTGTCTATATAATTTGATGCACCGTCGGCAACATTAGCATAAGCTTCAGCTATTTCTTCATATGATTCTGCAAGAAGTTGTTCAGACGATGTTTCTTGTTCAACACATAAATTCAAAGCGGCTATTCCTGCCGCAAGAGCCGCTACAGCAGTAATTACTATACCTATCGGATTCAGATTCATAGCTAAATTCCACGCATATTGAGCCGCAGTGGCAAGTGTAATCTCTCCTGTTAATGCACCTACTGCTATTTGTTTTAAGGTTATAGTATTTAGTGCAGCTGCCTCAGCAAGACTTTCTGCGGTTACCGCTGCTGTATGGGTAGTAATTAACGCTGTAACTGTTGATATTATAGAATATGATTTGAATGCTGCATACACGGAGGTTATCACACCTAACAGCACCTCTGAATTATCAGCAAGAAAATCAACTGCTTTAGACAAAGGTGGCAAAACAACCTTTGCTACATTTGTAAAAGCCTTTCCAAGGTTGACAACAATATTTTTCACGCTTTCAATAGCTTTTTTAAGACCGCCGTTTTCAAATGACTTTTTAATAGTGTTTACAGCCTCTTTAACGGGTGCTTGAAGTTCTTTAGGCAACAGCTTATTGAGATTATCAACAAGCTCTGAAACAATAACCTTTGCGGCTTTGGCTAAGTCAGGTGCGTGTTCGATAACGCTTGTTATTAAAGTCTGAATTATATTAACAGCAGACTTTGCAAGTTTATCGGCATTGTTTGCTATACCGTCAACAAAAGCCTGCAAAAAGTCAACAGCTGCATTAATCATCTCAGGTGCAGCCTCAGCCGCTTTGACTGCAAGCTCTCCGAAAATAGAGCCTGCTTCTTCAATCATTTTTGAAAGACCGCCACTTTTAAATGCTTCTGTCAAACGATTTACATAATTTTGAGCTTCAACAGCTGCCTCTTGCAAAGGAGCCGACATTCCCTCGTAGATTTCAATGCCTAAACCTTCAAGCCCTGATTTTAGGATAGTAATCTGACCTTGCAAATTATCTTGCATTGTATCAGCCATTGCTTGAGCCGCACCGTCAGCATTGTTAATATTTTTAGTCAGATTATCAAAGTCAGAGTCGCTTGCATTAATGATGGCAAGCATACCGCTCATTGCCTCTTTGCCGAAAAGTGTACTTGCGGTTGCAGCCTGTTCGGTTTCGCTTAATCCGCTAAACTTTTCCCTAAGCTGTTTCATTACATCTATAAGAGGCAAAGCGTTACCCTCTGCATCAGAGATTGATATGCCATACTGTGTCATTACATTAGCCATATCTTCCGTTGGAGATGCAAGGTTAGAAAGTGCCGTTTTAAGGCTTGTTCCTGCCATACTGCCCTTGACACTTGCATTAGCCATAAGACCGAGGGCAAGGGAAACATCTTCGACAGAGTAGCCCATTGTGCCTGCCAACGGAGCAACATACTTAAAGCTTTCTCCGAGCATAGATACATTAGTATTTGCACTTGATGAGGCTTTGGCAAGTACATCTGCAAAGTGTGTGCTGTCTGATGCTTTTAGGTTAAACGCTGTAAGTGCGTCTGTTACAATATCCGAGGTTGTTGCTAAGTCCAAACCATCAGCGGCGGCAAGGTTCATAATACCGTCAATACCATTTAACATTGATTCTGTGTCCCAGCCTGCCATAGCCATATATTGTAAAGCAGATGCCGACTCGGATGCAGAGAACTTTGTTTTTGCACCCATTTCTTTTGCCTTGTCGGTCAGACTTTGCAATGAATCACCTGTTGCACCGCTGATTGCAGATACTTTTGACATAGCCGCCTCAAATGACGAGCCGACTGTTGCCGCTGCTGTTGCTCCTGCACCAAGTGCAGCAGTAATGCCAGCAAGCGTTGTTGTAACCGCAGATACGCCTGCCTGAGCTATTGATTTTATTTTATCAATACCGCTCTTAAATCCGTTTGTATCTATTTTTGTGTCAATTTTTATAGAGCCATCATATGCCAAATTACTCACCACCTTTCTTAACAAATTGAAAAGGGTTTAAGATTTCATCGGCACATAATGGCACTACTTGAATATCTTAAACCCTTAAAAAGTGATTTTTGCGTATTCTTTGAGCTTTCGATTAATGTAAGTTTAGAACCACAAGTTTTAAATCACTATTTTGATTATATCTATTTATTAGGAAGTTTTACACTTGAAATATTTCATAAATAAAAAAGACTGCTCACATTGCAGCAGCCTTTTTTACCTATCCCATACTGTTACTATCACTTTTTCTCACTTTAAAGCCCCATATATGTCTGAAGAATTAGCGAAAAAATTTGATTAATTCCTTAATCATAATTTAATTATATCTTTTTTTAGGATAAATTAAATTGGAAATTATTCATAAAATAAGAAGGCTTTAAAAAAATCTAAAGCCTTCTTAACGGAGATATGTATTTAATGGAATTAATGGTTTATTTGTTGATAATTGTATGTATTTGTTTAGTTGACAAATTGTATTTTCTTGAAAGATCTTTATATTTTACACCTTTGAAAAATTCATCTTTTATTCTTTCGTTTCTTTCTATTTTAAGAAATGAATCAAACTTAGGAAGACAAATGAGTGTGCCTCCATAAGTTTTTAGTAAGTTATATACCGCTTCAACTGATAAAACTTCTAACAATTCCTGAACACTTTTAATTTTACTGTTTAGTATAATGTTTGCCATTTGTTCACTTGGCTTTTCCATAATCTATAGCCCCCTTCCGATATGTTTAAAATTATAACTAGAGAATTTTTCTAATAAATTCCTTATGTGTCTTACAGTAACATAATATTTTTCAGTCTGCTTAACATTGTTTTTGTCCTGCTTTATCTTTTTTCCTCCAGTAATCTTCTTATGTGTCTTGTAGTAACATCATATTTTTTAGCTAACTGTTTACAAGATAAACCAGAATTGAAATCATTTATTATTTTTTGATTGCGTTCCATTTTTAAAATGCTGTCAACCTTAGGAATAAAAAGAGTGTCACCGCCATAAGTTTTCATTAAATTATAAATGCTTTCCGGGTCTAACACTTCAAGTAAATCTTGAATGCTTAATAGTGGGCTTTCTTCAATTAGCTTTAAAATGTTTTCTTTGGGTTTATCCATAATAGTCACCTCACATCTTTATTTTAATATTAAAATTAGAAGTATAACAGTGGAAATATTTCCGCAAAATACTTCCACTGTACAAAAAGTAATATGTAGTATGTAATTAACCCTTAAAGCCCTCTTTAATCAGCATTAAAGCAAATTTAAAGCCTAAAATAAAGCGTTCGGCTTCAACTTTCGCATTGATAGAAATGCTTTCCCAGTATGCGTTGTTGTATAACTCTAACTGTTCTGATGAAAGTGTATCGGTAAACTTTTCCTGTTCTGAATTTGTTGCTATCATCTTCTTTACTTCGTCGGAATTGTCACCTAACTTGTCATTGATGAAGGTGTGATACAAAGTTGATAAAATCGGATTTTTTTCTTCTGTGTAGTTGTTTGGGTCTAATAATTCAAATTCAGATACATTAATATTAAAATCTTTCATAGTTATTTTATCCTTTCATTTCAAAATGTTTGCAAACAGCGTTTAAAAGCCGTTTAAATTCGTTTAATTTGCATTGTATAAAAATATTGGTGTAACTTTACCTTTGATTGCAAAAATTGAATACAAGCAGTTTTAAACGCTGTTTTGTTTTATGTACTCTTGCATTGCTTGAAATTAAGTGATATAATAAGTTTACTTCGCAGATATTGAAGTAAACTTATAAAGGTGGTTGTTATTGCCGTAACAACTGCCTTTTCCTTTTGCGGATATATCATCATTATATTTCAGCTCCGATTAAATCGTCCTTAACACTCTTTAGAATTGAAAGCGTTATCTTGCTGTTAACAGCCTTTGCATATTCCAAAGCAAGGTTAAAAATCTTTATTGCAGTTCTTAGGCTCTCACGACAAGCTAAACTCATAATATAGGGAATACAGTCAGAAGGAGCATTTACAAAAATGCCTTCTATTTCTTCTGGTGTGTATGAATTTATTACACGCTTACGAACGATAATTCTTGTTCGTATCTGGTCGAATTCGTAACCTCTCTGACCACTGTACATCTGTCTGTAAATTTTATCATTGCCGCTTAAAACAATTCCAACACCTGCACTGTCATTAAGGTTACGCACTGCCTGCAACGCATCAAGTGTTAAATGGTCGGCTTCATCAAGAATTATTAAGTAGTGTGTACCCCTTAACCTTTCAAGCAGCTTGTTCATCAAAACTTCTTTTCTGTTTATGCTCTGAATTCCTAATTTATTAAGAATGAGCTTTAATACTGCCGTTGCGGAACGAGTGCAAGAATTACAAGTTACCATTATAACCCCTGTATTTTCCGCTGCATAAAGCTTTAATGCTGTTGTCTTTCCTGCTCCTGCATCACCGCATACTAAAACAATATCGTTCTCTATATGAGCGTGATTACAAGCATAAAGAACATTTTGAGTATTATAAAGGTTTTCATTGAAAACTGTTGATTGCTGACTGTTTAAACGGTCTTTAGCAACCCTTAAATACTTGTTTAAGGTGTTTGCAACTTCTTTGTTATCGCCTGAATATGTTCCGTTTAAGAATTGAGATATAACAGAAGTTGAAAGTCCTGCCTCTCTCGCAATCTCTCTTTGACTTTTTCCCGTAAACTGCATAAACTCGGATAAGTCTTTTTTTACATCAATCATCTTTAAGCCTCCTTGTGCTTTTTCATATTTTTATAATACTTATTCATTACTACAGAAATGCTTTTCTGCCGTTGCTCTAATACGCTGGATTCACCGCCTTTCTTTAATTCTGAAACAGCCTTTTCAGTCTGTATATTAACTAATTCGGTTTCAGAAGTTTTAGCATCATAACTTGTTGCTATTTCCTCAGCTTGATTTACGGCAATTAATTCGTGTACACTAATATTGTGTTTAGGTGCATATTTTTTAATATGTTCCTTAACCTCTCTTTTTTGCCTTTTTGCTTCTGCAAAATCAGCTTCACTTGTATTCCTGTAAGCCGTAACTAATTTCGCAGCGGCTGTGCAAATATAGTTGTTTTCTATATCAAAAATATAAACCTTGTCTATGTTTTCAGGTGAATTTCTCACGATAACATTTTGTTGAAAATATGGAATTAGTGCCGTATCATAATAGTTGTTGTTCCATACAGAAACACCGTTTTTATGTACTGTTCTAATATTAACAGTAGCACACATCATATTTAAGGCATCTTGATTAACTTTGACTTTATGCTTTAAATTCTTTTCATATACAACATTAGGACTCTCACCGTTCATAAATGCACCGCCGTTAGGTTTGCTGTTATATTCTTCAACCCAATTTTGAAAATAACTGTTGAATTCGTCAAGTGTCGGTGCAATATTCTTGATTTTTTCGTCACTTATACGCATTTGTTCAGGACGATTTTTATTATCCGCTCCGCAGTATGTATCAAATGACTTTGCAAATTGGTCTGCAACAATTCCAAAAAAGCGTTCAACTGTCTTTGCTTGTCCGTGATATGGTGTTGCGTGTATGCAATTTATTTCAAGCTGTTTTACAATAGAATAAGGAAAATCGTTATCAAATTGTTTTGAACGGTAATCCTTGCCATTATCAAAGTACACCTCTTTAGGTACTCCAAAGTTTTCTATACCTATCCTCAAACACTTTTTAATTACATATGAGTTTGGGGACTCTTTTCTTGAAATTAACGATATTACCTTATTTGACCTTGCATCAAAGAATACTGTCAGCCACGGTCTGAACGGCTTGCCTTTTCCGTTGTTGTTTTTCACAAATACATCCATTCTGTGATGGTCTGAAAACCAAATATCATTAGAGTTAATAGAGCTTTTATCACGCTCCATACTTGGCAGCAAATCTGCTAATGCTTTTTCTCCTTCACGGTAATAAATATAGCTGTATTTGTCTATCTTTCTAACCCTTCTTTCAAAAGATGAAATAGAGGGAAACTGAATATCAGGGAAATGCTTCTTAGCTTTATCATAGCAATATGCAACACTTCTTTTCTGCTGTGTCATAAATATACTATAAAAGTAGTCCCAGACTTCCTCGTTAATCTGAACACCCCCGGTAGCTCCGCCACGGTTGTCAACCAGAGCGGCAACACCGCCTTTTTTTAATTTTTTCTGATAAGTAAAAAGCCTTTGACGATTTAACGGCTTTTCAGGCGAAAAATTTTCATTATACCATTCAATAAAGCCGTCAACAGACAAGCCGGAAGTCTGATACTCAACAACTATCCTTGCTTTATGTTCTGCTTCGCTCCACTGCTTGCCGCTGCATCCGTTCGGGCGTTCTTCATTAGTTTCTAAAGGAACACTGTAATAACGCATACGGGCAACATCAGGCAAACTTTCAAGCAACACTTCATATTGTTTGCCGCCTCTGCCTATTCCGTCTATGCAGCGGCAAGCGTATTTTTTTCGTTGACAGTTTTTTTGAACTGCACTAATTGAACAGTTTAATAACTCTGCCGCTTTTTTTACTGTTATCCACATTTCTCAATAGCTCCTAACAGTTTTACTTTTTCAACTCCAAAAGTAAGGCAAAACAAGGCTATATACATATCGGAAGGTTGTTCAAAACCGTTTTCAACACGTGAAATATATCCTGCTGTTACTGTCATTTTTTCAGCAACTTCCTTTTGAGTCAGATTAGCCTCTTTTCGGATAATTCTCATTTTTTCCCCTAATTTCATTGCCTTATATTTTTTACCATAAGCAAGCCACTCATAGTCAAGGTTGAATTTTGAAGAAATAAAAAGCAATAATGTTTTTGAGGGGTTTTCCCTTCCTTTTTCAACATTTGAAATATGAGAATGACTTAATCCAAACATTTTAGCAAATTCTTCTTGTGTAAGTCCGTTTGTCTTTCTTATTTCTTTAATTCGTTCGCCAACACCCAAAATTTCACAACCTTTCTTGATTTTATTTACAACTCGTAATATAATTAAATTAAATTGAGTGTACTAATATTATAATATGGGTTTCCATATTTGTCAATAACATTTTATTAAATCCCATAAAGGAGCAGTTTTATGAATACAATCGGCGAAAGAATACGCATAGTTAGAAAAATGAATAATCTTAATCAAAAGCAATTTGCACAAATTTTAGGTGTTTCGCAAACTCATATTTCTAAAATTGAAGCTAATAAAGATTCACCATCACAGAAATTATTAAAGTCAATATGCATAGAATTTAATATTAATCAAGATTGGTTAGAGTTAGAAATAGGAAATATTAATCAAAGTGAATTCAGTGATGACATATTAATTAAAGACTGTTTAATTAAAACTAAAAAATATTTAAACAACGCTTCAAAACAAGAAAGAATACTTTATAGTAATTTACTTATTCAATTTCCAGATTTAATAAAGACTATTGATATTACTGAACTAAATAATACCGATGGCATTGACGATTGTTTAATAATGACTTTATTTGATGTTCTACTTGAAATAATGAAATACACTAAATATCTTAATAAGGAAACAAAGAAAATTAAACAGGCTGAAGATATAGGGAATAAAATTGATGACATTTTTTATATATCTGGTACATATATTAGTAAAATAACTGACGACCTAAACACAATAAGAAATATTTTTCTAGGAAATGGATAAATATACATTATTATGAATTTTTATTCATTTGTTTTATGCCTAACTTTATATTCTAATATAGAATAATAAAGGCTATTAACTAACAGAATTAAAAAATAAGAAAAAACACCCTTAAAACCGCATTAGAACGGCATTTAATGGGTGTTTTTTATATCTTTCTGTTTCCGTTAGTCCTGATAATTTTTATCAAAAAGTATGCTTTTGTTCCGTTAGTCAAATGTAGTAAAATGGCTTGTTTATGGGATTTCTTAAAAATACCTACTAAGGGAAAAGTTATTGTTTTGAGGACGGGTTACAAGAGCGGTAACGGTTAGAAGTAAGCAGAGTGTAATTGACGAGGCAAAGGCTTTTCTTAATGACAAGAGATTTAAGGGCTATATCAGTGATGTGGGCGGCCCTACAGCCAACTTCCGTCTGCCGTCCTGCGAAAAACAGAAAAAGGCGGGACTTTGTAAAAGCAGAAAGTGTCTTGCCCCGACTCCTTGCCCTAATATGCAGGTGTCGCATACGGAGTATCTTGATATTTTGCGAGAATTAAGAAAACTTGACGGCATTAAAAAAGTATTTATTCGCAGCGGTATTCGTTTTGATTATCTTATGGAAGATCAGAGTGATGAATTTTTTGAAGAGCTTGTAAAGTATCATATAAGCGGTCAGTTAAGAGTTGCGCCGGAGCATTGCTCGGCTGCAGTTCTTGACAGAATGGGTAAACCGCACATAGAAACTTATAAAAAGTTTTGCGATAAATTCTATAAACTGACAGGTCGTATGAGTAAAGACCAATACATAGTGCCGTACCTTATGAGTTCGCATCCGGGTTCTACTTTGAAAGATGCGGTGGAACTTGCGCTGTTCTGTAAGAGGGAGAATATACATCCAAAGCAGGTGCAGGACTTTTATCCGACTCCGGGTACAATTTCGACCTGTATGTTTTATACAGGCATAGACCCTTATACAATGAAAGAGGTTTATGTACCGAAAACAGAGGAAGAAAAGTCAATGCAAAGAGCGCTTTTGCAATACTTTATTCCCGAAAACAAACAGAAAGTAATTAAAGCACTTATAAAAGCAGGCAGAAAAGATTTGATAGGTTATGATTCAAAATGTCTTGTTCAGCCAATGAGTAATCAAAATAATTATAAGGGAAATAATAAAGGTCAGAAATCTTCGTACAATTCAAATAAAAACAATTCCCGTAACAGAAACGGAAAACAGACAAAAGATAAGTTTGCAAAATACAGAAGAAAAAAGAAATAAATTAACTGTAAATGTAAACCGTCAAAGCCCTGTTCTTATATGTAAGTTTAGGTATTGACCTATTGTAAATTTTGATTTATAATTAACAAATGAAAACAAAATCAGAAAGGATTTTATAATAAAATGGGAGTTTATGAGGAATTAGTAGCCAGAGGTCTTATCGCTCAGGTTACAGATGAAGAAGAAATCAAAGAGCTTGTCAACAACGGTAAAGCTGTATTTTATATCGGTTTTGACCCTACTGCCGACAGCTTACATGTAGGTCACTTTATGGCACTTTGTCTTATGAAACGCTTACAGATGGCAGGCAACAAGCCGATTGCTCTTATCGGCGGCGGTACAGCTATGATCGGTGACCCGTCAGGCAGAACAGATATGCGTCAGATGATGACTACAGAAACTATACAGCACAATGTTGATTGCTTTAAAAAGCAAATGGAGCGTTTTATCGACTTTTCAGACGGTAAGGCACTTATGGTAAACAATGCCGATTGGCTGCTCGACCTCAACTATGTTGATGTTTTGCGTGAAGTCGGTGCTTGTTTCTCTGTAAATAATATGTTAAGAGCAGAGTGCTACAAGCAGAGAATGGAAAAGGGATTAAGTTTCCTTGAGTTTAACTATATGATTATGCAGAGTTACGATTTCTATGCTCTCTATAAGAAGTACGGTTGTAATATGCAGTTCGGCGGTGACGACCAGTGGAGCAATATGCTCGGCGGTACAGAGCTTATCAGAAGAAAACTCGGTAAGGACGCATACGCTATGACTATTAATCTTCTCCTTAATTCCGAGGGTAAAAAGATGGGCAAAACCCAGTCCGGCGCTGTATGGCTTTCAGCCGAAAAGACAAGTCCTTATGATTTTTACCAGTATTGGAGAAATGTAGCCGACGAAGATGTAATCAAGTGCTTAAAGATGCTTACATTTTTACCGCTTGAGCAGATTGATGAGCTTGCTAAACTTGAGGGCAGTAATCTTAACAAGGCTAAGGAGATTCTTGCATATGAGGTAACAAATCTTATTCACGGCAAGGAAGAGGCAGACAAGGCACAGGAGGCTGCAAGAGCATTGTTTGGTAGCGGTGCAAATACAGACAATATGCCTTCTACCGAGCTTACGGACGCTGACTTTACAGATGACGGTATCGCAATTCTTGATCTTCTTACAAAGTGTGCGCTTATTCCGTCAAAGGGTGAGGGCAGACGCCTTATTCAGCAGGGCGGTGTTGCCGTTGATGATGAAAAGGTAACAGATGTATATGCAAATGTTCCTAAGTCTGCTTTTGAAAAAGGCTATGTTGTAATTAAAAAAGGCAAAAAGAAATTCCATAAGGCTGTTTTATAATTCAGTTTTTAACTTAATCAAAAAAATTTTCCCACTATTATTAGTGGGAAAGTGTTTGTCCTGCATTATTCTGTATTTTTGCGGTTATGGCAACTGCTAAAAATATCTTAACAGAGGAGTTTAGGAAATGAAAAAGTTTTTTGGCGAGTTTAAAACCTTTATTATGAGAGGCAATGTGCTTGACCTTGCAGTCGGTGTTATTATCGGTGCTGCTTTTCAGGCAATTGTAACTTCACTTACTTCGGATATCATTTCACCGATTCTCGGTTTGTTCGGCGGAATGAATTTTGACCAGTATGCGCTTACAATAGGCGATGTTTCGATTGGATACGGTAAGTTCTTAACTGCGGTTATTAACTTTATTATAATGGCATTTGTCATTTTCCTTATTGTTAAATTAGTAAATAAGATTATGGCAATCGGCAAAAAACCTGAAGAACAGGCAGAACCCACAACAAAGATTTGCCCGTTCTGTCAGAGCGAAATTTCAATCAAGGCTACAAAATGCCCGCATTGTACAAGCGATATTCCTGCAGAAACAGAAACTAAGGAATAACTTTAATACATAACTGTAACTAAAAGCTCCCGATACAAAAATCGGGAGCTTTTGTGTTGATTTATAATTTTTGTTTAGCGGAATAAATTTGAAAAGCAATTATAAAAGTTTGGTCGACCTTTGAAAAGGTCGTAGGTGTGGGCAAAGCCCACAAATATTTTCCCACATTTTTCCGTGATGAGGGATTTGTTTTACGGGTTTTGTTGGAATGACAGAACGCAATTCAAAATAAAAAGCTGAAGTCGTTTTTTATATCGACTTCAGCTTTCGCTTTATCCGTTATACGGTTTGTAATAAGTATCAAGAATCAGTTTATAAAACTCGTCTTCGTTTACATAAAATTCGGTATAAACTTCACCTTTTTTCAGCTCACCCGGTACTGAAACCATTGTCATATTCATACCGTTGTGGCTAAGCATATTCTGTGATAAATAGCAAATTTTCGACGGGTTCAGGTTTGTGCATGAGTATGGGGCAGAGGCATTAAACAGGCTTACAGGTGTTGTAATGTCATTTTTAGTCTGCGCAAGAACCGTATTCATAAATGAATCAAGATATACCTGCTGTCTTTGCATACGCTTGCTGTTTGCGTCTACGCTTTCCATATCTCTTGAACGAACAAAAGCTTCTGCATTCTGACCTTCAAGATGGTAGCTTTCGCCCTCTTTAAAATCGCCTATGGTTTCGGGAGAAACAACATCAACTCCGCCTACGGCATCATTAAGAGCTGATATACCGTCAAGGTCAAGCGCAAAGTATGAATTAATCGGAATGTTGTAGAAAAGTCTTTCAACGGCGGTAACCGTATTTGCACAACTTGACTTCTTGCCGTCGCCGTAAGCAAATGAAAGACAAATCTGTTCTTTTACAGTTTCCACATAATAACCGCTTGCAGAATATACCGCAACATCGGTCATTGTATCTCTTGATATATTAATAAGCTTAGTTTCGCCTGTCGAGGTGTCCATAGCAACAAGTATAAGAACATCGGCTTGACCGTTTTCACCTTTTATATCGCTTGCACCGTCAAAAGAACTTTTATCGATGCCCATACAAAGAATACTTGTCATATTCTTGTTAAATTCATATGTTTGTCCGTTATACACAACATATTGACCGCCGTTTTGAACAACTACATTTGACGGAGCCGAAATTATATTTGTATTGTCAAGCAATTCTTTAGAGCCGTTGTAAATAAACCATACCAAAAGCCCGCTTACAACAAGAACAAGCGCAAGAATTGTACTGATAATTGTGAGTATTACTCTCTGCCATTTTTTAAAACGCCTTTTCTTGATTTTTTGCTTTTCTCTAATTGCTTTTTTCTGTTCCTTAGAACCCATCGCAGGGTGATTGCTTTTTACAAGTTCGTCGTATTCCAGCAAATATTTTTCGTTGCTTTTACTCAAACTTTTTTTCTTTATTTTATTTGAACTGCCTTTTGCAGGGCGTGAGCTTTGTACCAATAATACATCATCGGAATTTTCTTTGCTTGAATGATGATGGTGATGGTGTTTATGATGACCGTGGCTTTTATACGATTTAACAAACTTATAGTCGTTAATATCATCTCTTATACTACGGTCGGCGTATTGCACATTTCCTTTTTCATCATTACTTGCCACGCTTTCGCCTGTTTGAGAAGGCTGCTTATTTGAATTGCTGTAAATATTATCGTAAGGTTTGGTTTCTTTATCAGCAGTATCCGTATTATTGCTGTTTTCGTTATTATTTTGTGAGTTCATCTTTTATTAACACCCCCTGTAAAAGAAGTCGTCCGTCACCTGAATTAAGGCAGGTGCTTAGCGTGACAATTTTGTCATTGATTGTCAGCTCCGAATTATCTCTTACAACTTTTGTGAATGATCTGGGATTTTGAATATAATCAAGGTATTCCTGAAAAACCTTGTCGTCATCAAAATCAAACGAATTCATTATATGTCGGTCGTCATATGAATAAACCGACACTATACGGTAGGTAAGTTTGTGCTGAGGTCTGTAGATGTAAAAATACTCATGGTCATTGAAAAAATCCGTATTTGTAAATTTATATAAATCGGCAAACATACTTCCGTCTGCCATATTGTGGCCGTAGAGTACGGTTACCCTGTCATGCATATATATAGAATTACAATACTGTGAATAAATAGAGCCTGAAAAGCTGTAATTTCCGTAAATATCATGATCCAGGTAAAAATTATCGTTTGTGTTACTCCTGCAAACAGGGTAATTTATGTTGGTATCGGGAATATATATCCAAGAATAGATTTCGTCATTTTGAGCTTGCAGCGACTCAAAATCTATAGGATTATCTATAATAGGATTGTCGGCAAGAGTTTCGTCAATTGACGGGGAAGTAACTTCTTCGGCTATGCTCGGAGCCACAGAACTTGCAAGTTTGCTGTAATCGTCCTGCTCTTTGTGTTGAGTATTCATTTGATACATAACGTAAATTACGCACAGAATTAACAGAATAATTGTAATAACAAGAATTGTGATAAGAATTTTATTTCGATTTTTTTTCATAATAAATCACATCAAATAATTATAACAAATATTGACAACCGTGTCAATATTTCTGTAAATTTTAACTATAATAAGCATTAAAAAACAGCTTTCGAAAACCGAAAGCTGTTTTTATTAGCAAAATTAGTTTGATTTCTTTGACTTAACAATAGTTACGCTGACAGCAACAGCTATAAGTGATAAGCCGATTATTACATACGGCATTGCGCTTGAAGGACCGGTCTGCGGCGATTTATCAGAAGTATCTGTTGTTACAGCCTGTGTAGGTGACTCACCGTTGATTGTGTAATAAGGAGTTACCTTAATATCACCTGTGATTATAACATCAAGATTTCCATCTGTAAGCGGCTGATCGGTTCTGTAAGGACCGTCAATTACCCAATGGTCAAAAGAATAACCGGACTTTGGCTTTGGAGTAAGGTGAACATTCTGGTTACCGTCCTCATCAATGCCTGTAGTGAACTCATAGTCACCGCTGCCGCCTGTGGTAGGAACAACAACTACTACATAAGTGTATGTACCTGTAGGACTTGGTGCGGCAAATACCGGAATAGACGCTGCAAGCATCAGCACAAGAGCCAATGCGAGGGAAACAACTTTTTTCATTGTACTAACCTCCTGTTTATATTATCCAATTAAAATATTAAGCAGAATAACCTCTACTTGTATATATTAAGTATTATATCACAATTAAAGTATAAAGTAAAGACAAAAATTCAAATAATTTTCGGCAATTGTGATAATTTATAATTCTTTTAACCATTAAACATAAACAATATTTTTAAAATAAAAAGACCTATTGCAATAGTAGGCAAAAAAATGTATAATAAATTTAAAAGGAAAAATGAAGGGAAATGTATGTATGAATATTTCTGAAATTCAAAATAAAATTCTTGAGTTAAAAAAAGAAAAAGATGTTTGTATTCTTGCCCACAGCTATCAGGCAAGAGAGATTTGCGAAATTGCCGATTTTACAGGCGACAGCTATAAATTGAGTGTAGATGCGAGCAAAGTTACAAATAAAAACATTCTTATGTGCGGTGTTCGTTTTATGGCAGAAACCTGCAAAATTCTCTCACCCGATAAAACGGTTTATCTTGCTCAGCCGAGTGCCGGCTGTCAGATGGCTGACCAGATGGATAAAGAAATGATTTCTTCCGTAAAAGAAATGTATCCCGATTATGCGGTAGTTGCATACATAAATACCACAGCAGATTTAAAAACTATTTGTGATGTTTGTGTAACAAGTTCATCTGCCGTTAAGATTGTAAGCAATATGCCTGAAAAGAATATTCTTTTTATCCCTGACTGCAACCTTGGTGATTATGTAAGCCGTCAGCTTCCGGATAAGAATTTTAAACTTTTGCACGGCGGTTGTCCGATTCACGCTTGCGTTACGGCGGAAGATGTTAAAAAGGCAAAGGCACAGTTCCCAAATGCCGAACTTCTTGTTCATCCGGAGTGCCAGCCTGCTGTTGTTGATCTTGCGGATTATGTAGGCTCGACATCGGGCATTATGAACTACGCAAAGAACAGTGATAAAAAGGAATTTATCATCGGTACCGAAATCAGTATTGCAGAACATTTGCAGTATGATTGTCCCGATAAAAAATTCCATATTCTTACACAAAAGCTCATTTGTCCTAATATGAAAGCTACCACTCTTATGGATGTGTTCAATTGCCTTAAAGGCGAGGGCGGCGAGGAAATTATCCTTGATGAGCAGACTATTACAGACGCAAAGAAATGTATTGACGAGATGATAAGACTTGGCGGTTAAGGAGAATAATATGACCGAAAGGGCATTAATAGCAATGAGCGGAGGAGTTGACAGTTCGGTAGCGGCTTGCTTGATAAAGGAGCAGGGCTATGACGCTACGGGCATTACTCTTAAGCTGTTTGATAACGAGGATATTGGCGAAAAGAAGGAGAAAACCTGCTGTTCGCTTGATGATATTGACGATGCGAGAAATGTTTGCAGAAAAATCGGAATACCTTATTATGTTTACAATTTTAAAGACAGCTTTAAAGAAAATGTAATTGACCGTTTTATTTCTGCATACGAAAACGGCTGTACGCCTAATCCTTGCATTGACTGCAACAGATATATTAAATTTGAAAAGCTTATGCAGAGAGCCGATGAGCTTGACTTTGATTATGTAGTTACAGGTCATTACTCTGTCATTGAGTATGATGAGGGATTGCAAAGATATTTATTGAGAAAGTCCCCCGATGTAACAAAAGACCAAAGTTATGTACTTTACTCGCTTACTCAAAGACAGCTTTCAAGAACCTTGCTTCCGCTTGGAAAACTTACAAAGCACGAAGTAAGAAAAATAGCGGAAAAATATAACCTTATTAATGCTCAAAAACACGACAGTCAGGATATTTGTTTTGTACCTGACGGAGATTACGCAAAGTTCATTGAGCAGTACACGGGCAGAAAGTATGATTTTGGTGACTTTGTTGATGAAAACGGCAATGTTCTCGGTACACATAAGGGCATTATAAGATATACGATAGGGCAGAGAAAGGGACTTGGTCTTGCTTTGCCTCACCCGATGTATGTCAAGGAAAAGGATATTGCAAACAACAAGGTTATACTTTGCGATAATGACAGACTGTTTTCAAAAGAGCTTTACGCAAAAGATATTAATCTTATTGCTTACGAAAAGCTTGACAAACCTTTGCATATAAAAGCAAGGGTAAGATACAATCAGCCTGAACAGGATGCAACGGTAGAACAGCTTTCAGATAACAAACTGCACATTGTATTTGATAAGCCGCAAAGAGCAATTTCAAAAGGTCAGGCAGTGGTTCTGTATGACGAAGATGTAGTAGTAGGCGGCGGAACAATAGAATAATTTTAATCTGCTTGCTTTAGGTGAGCCGATTTTTATGCAAAAGGCACAGCGAAAATGCTGTGCCTTAATTACTTCATATAAACGAAATATTAATTATAAGTAATTAAAATATCTTCACGGATGATTTTTTCTTTGAGAATTTCGCATCTGTAAGATCTTATAATAAAGTTTCCTTGACCGTCAAACCTGAAAGTAACGGTTTTGGTAAACGGCTTATCGGGTTCGTATTCGGTAATAATAAGACTTGCCTTTGAATTTTTCAGAGTATCAAAAGTTGTCATAAAACCTATGCCGTTGCCGCCGCTTTCTTTGTGAGTGGTAACTCTTTCGGTACCGAGCTTTTGTAAAGTATCGGTTTCAAATTCAATTCCGTTGTCGCTTACGGAAATTTCATATATTCCGTCAACCGAAGAAACAGATGTCAGAATATTTCCGTTCCTTTTGCCTGTGCTTTCAACGGCTATGACAGCGTCTTTTATATGGTCGCAAAGCAGGGTTTCAAGTTCGGTTTGCGAAAGAAAATGATTGATAAGGTAGTTAATATCTGTATTTGCTATCAAATCAAAATTAATTTCGTGGGCAGAGGCTTTTATATACATATTAAGCAGAGCGCCGTCAATAACAGAATTTCCCGTAGATGCAAGCACCTTATTTTCTGCCTGTTCTTTTTGCACGAGTTCGTTTCTTTCTTTTGCAAGAGTAAGAAGTTCAGTGATTATTTTGCTTTCCTTTTGTTTATCGTTACAATTGCAAAGTTCTTCTAAAGAATATTGTAAAGAACTCATAAGGTGGTTGTCACGGTGCACTATTTTTGAAAGAAAGGCATTGGATTTTGTAAGTTCCTCAATATTACTGTCTTTTTCCGCAATAACCGAATTGAAATGTTCGTCTGCTTTTTGCTGCAGCCGACTTTTATAGTACCGTGTTATGTTTGTTCTTATCCAAATTACAGCACCTATACAACAAATTATTAATCCTATAAACATATATACAAATATAGATTTGTAGTCATCGCCGTCTTGTGCAAGCAGAGCTATGATTAAGAAAATAAAACCTGATATTAACAGACCTATGCCAAAGTTATCGGAATTATTGAAAAAGGCAAGACCGTTTTTTAATCTCTTAATTTTCATTATATAGAATGTTGATAATAAATGTATTATGCCTATAAAAATTGCCGTAAAAATACTTTTCGGATTCAAGAAATCATATGTAACTAATGATATATAGTGTGATGCAATTGCAAAAATCAAGGCAATGATAAATCGTACGCAATAGGAAAGTCCCATTGAAACAATGGAGATGGAAATGGTATTTTTTATATTGTTTTTAGTAAACAGTGTGATAGTTACAATAAACAATATACAACTTGCCAAGAATCCCAAACTGTTGTCAAATAAAAGTACAACAGACGAAATTATATTGACGACAAAAAATGCAGTCAAAAGCAAAGCTAACTTTGATTTGCTGCATTTAATGTTTGTTGTTTTAATAAAAATATAGGCTGATGAAAATAATGTCGGAGCTTTAATAAAAAAATTCATAGCAAAATTATATAAAAGCTCTGTAATGTTTGTTGACATAATATTTAACTCCGTATTACTATAATGATAATATTATATCATACAAGCTAAATAATGTCACTATATTATTTTCCTAAAAGTTGTTTTAAAAATTCATAAATATCATCCCACATACTTCAGTACCTCCTTTACTTTTGTTTTACAAGTAAAGTGTACCTTTTTTGCGGGAAAATTCTGATTTGTTGCTGTAATTGCTTTATTTTTAATATAGTGAGTAAATATCACATAATGTAAAAATAATAATTAGAAATTGTTATTTTATGATGAATTTATAAATTTTTGTTGCAAAAAAAATCCCGATGCTAATAAACATCGGGATAAATTTACAGGCTTTTTTTGATTTTGGAAGAATAATAATAGATAAATTCCATAACTGTGGGAACGCCTTTCTGCGGATTTATGTATGTGGTATAGTAGCGTTCAAGACTTTCAATATCGGTGTTTCGCCAAGCGTGGTTTATGGCAGTTTGCATTGCACGCTCAACACTTGCATCGGTTTTTTTATATTTTTGCGCCACAATACTGCAAAGATTGGTTACTCGCTGATTGCAAGTGATTTCAATAGCGTCTGCAAGGTAATTTCTGCCCTTAAGTTTTGGGCTGATTCCTATTAAATCAAGTTCAACAGAGATTTTATTTCTTATAATTTCGCTGTTGCTTATGCGTTCAGCGGCTTTTGCGGCGCTCGGTGAACTGAAATTTGAGGTCAGCGTTGTTTGTACAATTGAACTGAGAAACTCAAGTACCATTTTACAGCTGAAATCATTTTGATTTTTAGTTATTACAAAGTCTGCACCTAAATTTCTTGCTATGGAATGAGTAACATTACTGATATTATTGGTAACTACCAGTATAAAAGGCTTGTTTGGCAATGCAAGTTCAGACAACCCTTTTAAAAATAAAAGACCGTTGCCACTGCCCTGATGTAGTTCCAAGTCGAGAATAACAGCATGAGGACAGTATTCTTTTACCATTTCTACGGCTTTTGAGGAGTTGTTTGTAGTGCCGACAATATAAAAATTTTCAAAACCTTTAATATCAGATTTATACTCTTCTACAGTATTATTATCATCTTCTACAATAAGTAAGTTAACTTTGTTCACAATATCACCTCATTATTATATTATACTACAAAAACTAACGAAAACCAACATTTTATAATATTTTGTGTAATAAAAAGTAATATTATTTATTATGTTTGAGTTTTATAATTATACTAAGATTATATTATGAAATCAATGAATAATTTGTAGTATTAAAGGTGAGGGTTATGAGCGATAATTTTGGCGATTTCATTAAGGAAAAAAGGGCAAGATGTAACTATTCTCTTAAATATGTGGCAGAAATAATCGGTATTTCTAATGTGTATCAGTCAAGTATTGAAGCAGGTAAAAGACCTGCGCCGTCATATGATGTTTTAATGAAATTGAGAGATGCGCTAAAACTTAATGATGATGAATTCGGTGAAATGCTTGACCTTGCAGCCGAAAGCAAAAATTCAAGGGCAGTTGCTTATGATCTTGCCGATTACATAAACCAAAATGATTTTATACATAAAACACTGCGATTTTCATTGAAAAATAAAATTCCCGAATCGGAGTGGGTCAGATTTTTTAATGCAATGAATGAAAAATATCAATAATATTTCGTTATGTAAAACTGTTATAGTTGACTTTTGTCATTTATAGCTGTATAATATTATCAGTAGATATTTATGCCGCTATTAGTGATTAAAAAATCTCCTTTTATTCACTATTTAAGCTGTACCGTTTCCTGTTTTTACAGAAAATCGGTGCAGCTTTTTATTATTTGCGTTAATTGTATTGCTGGCAGACGGATTTGGGAGTATAATAGTAGCATATTACGAACAGCAGAGGTAAGTATGAACAGAGAAGAATATGAAATTTCTATTGAAGAATTAAAGAAAGTTGATAAAAACACTTGTACGGTGATTGATATAAGAGATGAGATTTCTTATAACTACGGAAATATTCCAAACTCGGTAAATATTCCGCTTGAGAAAATTAAAAATGATAAAAGCATTTTGCCGAAAGATAAGAGATTGATTATTTGCTGCAAAAGCGGTCAAATAAGCGATACTCTTGCAGAAGAGTTGCGAGAAGACGGCTACGATGCGGTAAATCTTGTGAACGGATATTACGGCTGGCTAAAGGATAAATTTACCGATGACGATTATGCGGCAGATGTTGAAAAAAGTATAAGAAAAAAATTCAGCAAGACCATATGGGGCAGATTTACAAAAGCTGTAATTGAGTATGAACTTGTAAAGCCGAATGACAAAATAGCCGTATGTATTTCGGGCGGCAAAGATTCTATGCTTATGGCAAAACTTTTTCAGGAACTTAAAAGGCATAATAAATTTCCGTTTGAGCTTGTATATCTTGTAATGGACCCGGGATACAGCGTTGAAAACAGAGATGTTATTGAGAACAACGCAAGAAAGCTGAATATTCCGATTACGGTTTTTGAAACACAGATTTTTGAGTCGGTATATAATGTGGAAAAGTATCCGTGTTATCTCTGTGCAAGAATGAGAAGAGGATACCTCTACAAAAAGGCTAAGGAACTTGGCTGTAATAAAATTGCACTCGGACATCATTATGACGATGTTATAGAAACCATATTAATGGGTATGCTTTACGGCGGACAGGTGCAGACTATGATGCCGAAACTGCATAGTACAAATTACGAGGGAATGGAGCTTATAAGACCGCTTTACCTTATAAGAGAGGCGGAAATAAAGCATTGGAGAGATTACAATAAACTTAATTTTATACAGTGTGCGTGCAGATTTACGGATACCTGCACATCGTGCAACCCGAGCAATACAGGCTCAAAAAGGCAGGAAATAAAACAGCTTATTGCGCAGCTTAAAAAAATAAATCCTCAGATAGAGAGCAACATTTTCCGCAGTGTTGAAAATGTAAATCTTAACACGATTATCTCGTATAAGAAAGATGATTATCAGCACAGTTTTCTTGATGATTACGATAAATAATTTTTAATGAAACTCAGTCATTTTGTGGCTGAGTTTTTTCTTTGGATTTTTAATAATCGGAGTTTATAAAAAGCGGCTGCTTGTCTTAAAAATTGCCAAATCATAATTTTATCACTATTTTTATAGAATTATTAACCGAGTAATTGTATTTATCTGCCAAATAATGTACAAGTTTGAAAAAACACTTGACTTTTTGGCGATATGGATATAAAATATCTCTATCAAGCAAACATACTAAAATGATAGGTATTATAGGTTATACAAAAATAAGTATGTTTGGCATTATGAAAGGCAAGGGTGGTTTGTATGAAAAATCATTTTAACCGAATAAATAAACGAATGTGCGGTTCTTTTGGCGGTAAGTCGATGTGTTAAAACATTTTATCGGTTTACTTATTAATTTATGATAAAGCTAAAAGAAAGGTTTGATTAAAATGAAAAAAGTGTTTACTAAAAGACTTATATCCGCAATTCTTACAACAGCCCTTATCGGTACTTCTGCCTTTGCTCTTTTCGGCTGCGGAAAAGCTTCTAAAGATACTTCTAATGATGCTAAGGTACATATAACCAATGTTTCATATGACCCTACACGAGAACTTTACGAAAGCTATAATAAAATTTTTGCCGACCATTGGAAAGCAAAAACAGGTCAGGAAGTTGAGGTTACTCAATCGCACGGCGGTTCGGGCAAGCAGGCTCTTGAGGTTGCAAACGGACTTGAGGCGGATGTAGTCACACTTGCGCTTGAGTACGATGTTAATGCCGTAAGAGATGCAGGTCTTATAAATGACGGTTGGATAAATAATTTTGAAAACGATTCTTCACCGTATACATCTACAATTGTATTCCTTGTAAGAAAAGGCAATCCGAAAAATATTAAGGATTGGAACGATCTTATAAAGGACGGCGTCGGCGTTATTACTCCAAATCCTAAGACATCGGGCGGCGCAAGATGGAACTACCTTGCCGCCTGGGCATATGCCGATAAGCTTTATAACGGTGATGTAAGCAAAATTGAAGACTTTGTAAAAAAGCTTTATCAAAATGTACTTGTACTTGATTCGGGTGCAAGAGGAGCAACAACCACTTTTGTGGAAAACGGACAGGGCGATGTGCTTTTAGCTTGGGAAAACGAGGCGTATCTTTCTATTAAAGACCATCCGGACGAATATGAAATTATAACTCCGAGCGTAAGTATTCTTGCACAACCGTCGGTTGCCGTTGTTGATGAAGTAGTTGACAGCAGAGGAACAAGAGAGGTTGCTACCGAATATCTTAGCTACTTATACAGCGATGAGGCACAGAGGATTGCAGGCGATAATTATTACCGTCCATACAATCAGGATATTTTGAAAGAGTATTCAGATGTATTCGATTTAAATATTAACCTTGTTACAATTAGTGACTTCGGCGGTTGGGACGAGGCACAAAAAACACATTTCGCAGACGGCGGAATATTTGATAAAATTTACGAAAAATAATTAACTATGCATATGTGTTCGGCTGTTTTGCGGCTGAACACTATGCTTTGTATTTACAAGAAAAGCGGGTGTAAGAATGAATAAAACTAAAAAAGCAAAACGAGTTATCCCCGGCTTTTGCTTATCTATGGGAGTTACTGTATCAATACTTAGCATAATCGTATTGATTCCGCTTGCTTCTCTTGTGATTTACACAGCACAGATGAGCTGGTCGGATTTTATAGATACGGTTACAAGCGAAAGAGTAATGGCAAGTTATCAGGTAAGCCTTATTACCGCATTCATAGCCTCTGCAATAAATGCGGTTATGGGTGTTATACTTGCGTGGGTGCTGGTTCGTTATAAATTTCCGGGTAAAAGAATACTTGACGGAATGATTGAACTTCCTTTTGCACTGCCGACGGCGGTTGCGGGTATTGCGCTTACTTCTTTAACAGCCGATACAGGTTACATAGGCAGTTTTTTCGCACGGTTTGGCATAAGCATTGCATATACAAGGGTAGGTATTACTTTTGCGCTTGTATTTATAGGTATTCCGTTTGTTGTAAGAGCGGTTCAGCCTGTACTCGAAAAACTTGACCCTGTTTATGAAGAGGCTGCAGGTGTAATGGGTACGAGCAGAATAAAGATTTTTTGGAAGATTATTTTTCCTGAAATTCTCCCGTCAATTCTTACAGGTTTCGGACTTGCGTTCGGCAGATGTCTCGGTGAGTACGGCTCGGTAATTTTTATAGCAGGTAACAAGCCTTTTGAAACCGAAATTACACCGCTTATAATTATGTCTAAGTTACAGGAATTTGACTATAAAAGCGCAACGGCTATTGCACTTGTAATGCTTGCCGCATCTTTCTTGATTTTGTTTACAGTTAATCTCATTCAGTCAAGAAACACAAAGATATTAAAGGGAGGAAAGTAATATGCACGAAGAAACCAAAGGCTCAAAAGCCGTAAAGTGGCTACTTATAGGCATAAGCGTATTGTTTCTGTTTATTATGCTTGTACTTCCTCTTGCAACAGTGCTGACAGAGGCATTGAAGAGCGGCTGGCAGGTATTTTGGGACGCAGTAAGCGACGAATATACTTTAAAAGCTGTTTTGCTTACACTTGAGGCAACAGCGTGCGCAGTTGTTTTCAATACAATATTCGGATTGTTCGCTGCGTGGTCTGTAACAAAGTTTCACTTTAAAGGTAAAAAAATTCTTACCACACTCATCGACTTACCCGTTACCGTATCGCCTGTAATTGCAGGTCTGATATTTGTACTTACCTTTGGCAGACAAAGTGTTTTGTATCCTCTTTTACAGGAACTTGATATAAAAGTAATTTTTGCGGTTCCGGGTATTATTCTTGCAACAATATTTGTTACATTTCCGTTTATCTCACGAGAGCTTATTCCCGTTCTTGAATCGGAGGGAACAGATGAGGAAGAGGCTGCCGCATTAATGGGAGCAAAGGGACTTACAATTTTCAGAAAGATAACATTTCCGCATATTAAATGGGCGTTTTTGTACGGCATAGTTTTGTGTGCAGCAAGAGCAATGGGCGAGTTCGGCGCAGTGTCTGTACTTTCGGGACATCTGCGTGGAAAAACCAATACATTGCCACTCCATATAGAAATTTTATTTAACGAATTTAAAACCGTACCTGCTTTTGCGGTATCGGCAATTCTTGTAATTATGGCGGTAATAATTCTGATTATCAGAAGTGTAATTGAATACAAAGGAAAGAAGGAATCGTAATGTATGTAGAGCTTAAAAATATAAATAAAACCTTTGGCAATTACAAGGCGTCTGATAATGTGAATTTCACAATTGAGCAGGGAAAACTTATAGGACTTTTAGGTCCGTCGGGCAGCGGAAAAACCACAATTCTAAGAATGATTGCCGGACTTGAAACTCCCGACAGCGGCGAAATTATTATTGACGGCAAGGTCGTAAATGATATTCCGGCAAGCAAACGAGGAATAGGTTTTGTATTTCAGAATTATGCACTTTTCAGATATATGACTGTTTTCGACAACATTGCTTTTGGTCTTAAAATTCAGAAAAAGGACAAAAAATATATAAAAGAAAGAGTAAGCAAACTTGTTGAACTTATCGGATTAAAGGGACTTGAAAAGCGTTATCCGAGTCAGCTTTCGGGCGGTCAGAAACAGAGAGTAGCGTTTGCAAGAGCACTTGCACCTAACCCGACGCTTTTGCTGCTTGACGAGCCGTTTGCGGCTATTGACGCAAAGGTAAGACAGGAGCTTCGCTCGTGGCTTAAAGAAATGATTGAAAAACTCGGAGTTACAAGTATATTTGTAACTCACGACCAAGATGAGGCTATTGAGGTTGCCGATGAAATCATTATCACAAACAAAGGCAGAATCGAGCAGATAGGCACACCGATGGAAATATATCAGAAACCGCAGACAGCCTTTTCTGCATCTTTCTTCGGACAGACAACCGTGCTTGACGATTATACAAAATTTAAAACCTTTGATGTTGTGGAGGGTGCGGACAAAGCTATTGTAAGACCTGAATTTATAAAGATTACCAAGTTGAACGAACCGTTCAGACAAAAAGCGTCCGTATCGGTCGGCGAGGTAGTGAAAACAGCTTTCAGAGGCAACAACATTGAAGTTACGGTAAAATGTGACGGCGGCGTAATTAACGGAGTAAGAGGACTTGAAGAACCTGCAGTTTATCACAGCGAAAAGGTAAATGTATTCTTATACAGACTGTTTGTTACAAAGGGAGATAACGCATTTATTCTTGAAAACAAATCTCTCACAGAGGAATCCGTAGTAATTTAATTTACAGACAAACTAAAACACACCGATTGGCTTTTCAATCGGTGTGTTGCTCTATAGATTATTTTATTAAATCTTTAACCACTTCGCCTGCAATTATAAGACCGACTACTGACGGTACAAATGCTATACTGCCGGGCACTTGTCGCCTTTGTGTGCATTTTCTTGCAGTTTCGGGAGGGCAGATGCAGTTTGTTTTGCAGCTTATTGCCATATCTTCAATAGGGGTGATAGGCTTTTCCTTTGAATATACAACTTTAAGTTTTTTAATGCCGCGCTTTTTAAGTTCATTACGCATTACTCTTGCAAGAGGGCATACGGAAGTTTTGTAAAGATCGGCAACTTCAAAAGCACTTGCATCAAGTTTATTTCCCGCACCCATTGAACAGATTATAGGGGTGTTCGCTTTTTTTGCCTGCATAACAAGTTCTATTTTGCCTGTTACCGTGTCGATAGCGTCTACTATGTAATCATACTGTGTAAAATCAAATTCGGCGGAGGTTTCGGGAGTGTAGAATTTCTGATGCTTGTTTATGATTATATTCGGATTGATTTCTTTCAGCCTTTCTTCGGCAACATCTACCTTGTATTTGCCTACTGTTTTTCTTGTGGCAAATATCTGACGATTAATATTTGTAAGGCATACTTTGTCATCGTCTATAAGGTCAAGCCGGCCTATTCCTGTGCGTGCGAGCGCCTCGGCAGTGTATCCGCCTACACCGCCTATTCCGAATATTGCAACCTTTGCATTTGCAAGTTTTTCCATTGCCTCTGCTCCGAGCAAAAGCTGTGTTCTTGAAAATTGATTAAGCATTGATTTTCTCCTTAATATAAAAACTTAGTTTATCGTCCGAAATTTGTATCTTGTAATTCATATTACGAAAAAAGTTTTCTGCGTGTTTTAATACTTCATCACTCGGTACTTCGTCAAACGAAAAATATTGTCCGCCGCAGGCATCGTGAAAATGCAGATAAGTATTAAAGTTATCCATAAGTTCGGCTTTCAAGATTTTTACCGTATCAAATTTAACTGTCATAGCTGCTCCTTAATTTATAATTCCTATCTATACAATAAGTATTATATTTCAATCATTTGTTTTGTCAATAGCAAAATTAAAAAATTATTGACTTTACTTATCGGTAATAGTATAATAAAACATATTAATTCAGTAGGTTTAATATGATATAGCCCGTTTGTTTATTTTTATTATAAATCTTAACTTAAAAATAATGCATAAAATTGACAACGCTATACCTTAGTATTAAAATAACAGGGTAGAATTAAATTGGGTGGATAAAGATGTATTGCATAAGTGTAAATTATAAAAATTCAGATGTGAATATCAGAAAAAAACTTGCTTTTTCCGAAAATGTACAAAAAGAATTTCTAACTGAACTTATAAACGGAAAAACCGTAAGCGAGTGCGTTATTCTTTGCACCTGCAACAGAACAGAACTTTATTTTTGCGGAAATGAAGACAGCCTAAATACAGTGCAAAATCTGCTTTCAAACTATTCGGGAATAGAATGTGATTTGCTTAAAAAGCATTTGTATTTGTTCTATTCCGATAAAGCGGTAATGCATCTTTTCAGAGTGGTAAGCGGTATTGAATCTATGGTTATAGGTGAGGACGAAATTCTCGGACAAATAAAACTTGCTTACACTATGGCAAAAGACTTGGGTATTACGGGTTACGAGTTAAATATGACTTTTCAATCCGCAATGGCTTGCGCAAAAAAAATAAAAACTCAAACCGCACTTTCAAAAACTTCTGTTTCAACCGCAACCCTTGCGGGAAATGAAATCGCACATTTTAAGGATAAAGTAAATGTTATCGTTATAGGCGCAACGGGGAAGATAGGCACTGTACTTGTAAAAAATCTTTTGTCGCATAAAAATGTAAGCGTTATTGCAACATCAAGAAAACACAGTGCGGAGTCGGTACAGACCAAAGCAAACATTACAATTGCTAATTATGCCGATAGGTACAGTTATATGGATTCTGCCGATTGCGTAGTCAGCGCTACCGCAAGTCCGCATTACACTGTTACATATTATGATTTAAAGAAGAATATAAAAACCGATAAGCCAAGACTTTTTATAGATCTTGCCGTACCTCCTGATATTGACGGCTCGGTTGCAGAGATAAAAGGTTTAAAGCTGATCGGAATAGATTATTTTGAAAAACTCGCAAAGAACAACAATGAGCTTAAACTTGACAGTGTGGAAAGCGCAAAAGAGATTATAAAAGAAGAAAGCGATGTACTTAAAAAAGACATAGCTTTTCACTTTTTTTTACCGCATATGGAGAGTGTAAAAAATAAGCTCAGTGAAAATTCGTTAGAAGAAATATTATATAAATTCAAAGCCGAGTTACCGTCAGAAGAATTTATAAAGATACTTGATGCATTTAAAAGTTGTGGAGAAAAGATATAATGGCATATTTTCCTTTTTATATTGATATAGAAAATAAAAATATTCTTGTAGTGGGCGGCGGAACGGTAGCTTTAAGAAAGATAGAAAAGCTGTCGCCTTTTAAGCCGAGTATTACCGTGGTATCCCCGAAAATCTGCGAGGAGATTTTAAAGTTTAATGTGAAAGCCGTTGATCGTGAGTTTGATGACAACGATTTAAACGGTGCTTTTTGTGTTATCAGTGCTACCGATAACGAACAGGTGAACTCGCATATATTTGAATTATGCAAGGAGAAAAATATTCTTGTAAATACTGTTGATGACAAAGAAAAATGCGAATTTATTTTTCCTGCGCTTGTACAAAAAAATTCCGTTACTGTCGGTATTACCACATCGGGCAAAAGTCCGATATATGCAAAGTATTTAAAAGAGCAGTTTTTAAATATGCTTGAAAATACAAATTCCGATACCGCAGAAACATTGTGGCAGTACAGAGAATACATAAAGGAAAACACGGCGGACGAAGAGTTAAGAAAGAAAGTTTTTTCGGCACTTATGGGTATGTGCCTTTGCGGAGAAAGTATTGATACCGATGTTGTTAATAAAATTATAAAGGAAAACAGCTGATATGAAAGTAAGAATAGGTACAAGAAAAAGCAAACTTGCCCTTGCACAGACAGAGATGTTTGCAAATGCTTTGAAAAAGAGATTTGACGATATAGATACAGAAATAGTTTGCATTTCAACAAAAGGAGATAAAATTCTTGATAAACCGCTTGCAATGATAGGCGGAAAGGGAGTTTTTATCTCTGAACTTGAGAATGCTTTATTAACCGGAGCGGCAGATATGGCAGTGCACAGCGCAAAAGATCTGCCTCTTGAACTTGCAGACGGACTTGAAATATCCTCTGCTTTAAATCGTGGCAATTATCGTGATGTGCTTGTTACAAGAAAAAATGAGCCGATAAAAAACGAAGAAAGATTTATTGTCGGCACAGGCAGTCTTAGACGCCGTGGCTTTATAAAAAAACAGTATCCGCTTGTACAGATTAAAGATATAAGAGGAAATGTTGACACAAGAATTAATAAACTTATTAATAAAGAATATGACGCAATTATTCTTGCGGCGGCAGGACTTGAAAGATTGTCGCTTTATAACAGTGAAAAATACGATGTAATACCTTTTGAATATTCTGATTTTCTCCCTGCGCCTTGTCAGGCAATCGTAGTTGCGGAGAGTAAAACAGGCAGTGCGATTTCAGAAAGGTTAAAAGAAATTAGTCATACAGAAACTATGCTTGAATTTGAAACAGAAAGACAGATTCCAAAGTTGCTAAACGCAGATTGCGGTATGCCTGTCGGCGCTTTTTCAAAGGTAACAAACGGCAAAATAGAGCTTATAATTTCTACAGATTGTAAAAAAACAATATCGGGCAGTGCCGATATTAAAGACAGGTTTAATCTTGCAAAAAGGTTGGTGAGCAAGTTGTGAACAACGGAAAAGTTTATCTTGTGGGAGCAGGGTGCGGCGATTATGACTTAATAACTCTGCGTGGACAGAATTGTCTGAAAAAATGCGATGTCGTTGTATATGACAGCCTTACCGACAAGCTGTTGCTTGAGTATGCGGATAATGCAGAAAAAATTTGTGTCGGAAAACGAGCAGGAAAGCATAGTGAAAAGCAGGAGAATATAAACGAAATTCTCATTGCAAAAGCAAACGAAGGCAAGACTGTTGTGCGCCTAAAAGGCGGAGATCCGTTTGTTTTCGGCAGGGGAGGGGAGGAAGTACAGGCACTTCAAAGTCACAATATTCCTTATGAAGTTATCCCCGGTATTTCCTCGGCAATAGCAGTTCCCGAAATTGCGGGTATTCCTGTTACTCACAGAAATTTAAGCCGCAGTGTACACATAATCACAGGCCATACGGCGCAGGATACCTTACCGAAAAATATACGGGAATACGCAAAACTTGACGGTACACTTGTATTTTTAATGGGACTTAGAAAATTACCCGAAATTGTAAAAGGTCTTATAGAAAACGGCAAAAGCGAAAATACGCCTGTCGCAATTGTGTCAAACGGTGCATATGCAAAGGAAAGTACGGTAAGAGGTACTTTAAAAAATATTTGCAGTCTTGCAGAACAAAGCAAAGTTGAACCGCCTGCAATAATCGTAGTGGGAGAAACAGTGGGGTTTGATTTTTCCGCTACAATAGAAAAACCGCTCAAAAATAAAACCGTTGCGGTTACAGGTACGCATAAATTGTCTGCGAAACTTGGCAGAGAACTTATGTCGCTCGGTGCGATAATCAACCGTATTGATTATCTTAGTGTAAAGGAATACAGACAAAACGAGCAGCTTGACAAAGCGCTTTCAAACGTTAATAATTATAATTACATAGTGCTTACAAGTATGAACGGAGCTGAAATTTTTATTAAAAAATTGAGAGCGTTAAAGGTCGATGTTCGCAAACTGTGTAATGTAAAATTTGCCGTTATCGGCAGCGGAACAGCGGGTATTCTTGAAAAATACGGCATTTTTGCCGATATTATTCCAAAGGTTTATACTTCTGCGGATTTGGGAAATCTTTTGGCAGATACGGTAAACAAAAATGAGCGTGTGTTGATTTTGCGTGCGGAAAACGGCTCAAAAGAACTTACTGAAATTTTAAGTCGCAATAATATAATTTATGACGATGTAAAGACCTATGACATTCAGTCGGAAAGTAAGTCGGAGGGCGGAATTATTACCTCCGATTACATAACCTTTGCAAGTTCTTCGGGCGTAAACGCTTTTTTTGAAAGCGGATATGCTGTTAGCGAAAACACAAAAATTGTTTGTATTGGCGAGATAACCGCAAAGGCTTTGCATAAGTACAATATAGCCGATTACAAAATTGCAAAAACAAAAGATGTAGTCGGAATTATCAATACAATTATTTCAGATGTTAAAAAAGAGAGTGATTTTTAATGAGAAGATTCAGACGACTGAGATCAAATGAAAGTATACGCAGTCTTGTGCGTGAAACAAGAGTAGATAAGAAAGACCTTATTTACCCGATTTTTGTTGCCGAGGGCGAAAATATAAAAAAGCCCGTGGAATCTATGCCAAATGTTTATCAGTATTCACTTGACAGATTAGATGAAATTTTAGCGGAAATAAGCGAGAGTTCGATTGCGGGAATATTAATTTTCGGTATTCCTAAACACAAGGACGAGCTTGCAAGCGGCGCTTATGACGAAAACGGAATTACCCAGCAGGCTATCCGATATATAAAAGTTAAATATCCGTCAATGCTTATAATTGCCGATGTGTGTCTTTGCGAATATACAAGTCACGGACATTGCGGTGTTGTATGCGGTCATAAAATATTGAATGACGAAACCCTGCCGCTGCTTTCAAGAATGGCGGTAAGCCTTGCAAAGGCAGGTGCGGACATTATTGCTCCGTCAGATATGATGGACGGCAGAGTGTCTGCAATCAGAAATGCTCTTGATGAAAACGGCTTTGCAGATACTCCTATACTTTCTTACAGTGCAAAGTTTGCGTCTGCATATTATTCACCGTTCAGAGATGCCGCCGAGTCCGCACCTGAATTCGGCGACAGGAAAAGCTATCAGATGGACTATGCAAACGGCAAAGAGGCATTGCGAGAGATTGAAGACGATATAGAAGAGGGCGCAGATATGGTTATGGTAAAGCCTGCACTTGCGTATCTTGATGTTGTAAAAGCCGCAAGAGAGCGTTTTGATTTACCGCTTGTAGTGTACAATGTCAGCGGCGAATATGCGATGGTAAAGGCAGCGGCAGAAAAAGGTTGGATAGACGAAAAGAAAATTGTTTCCGAAAATTTAATTGCTATGAAAAGAGCGGGTGCGGATATTATAATTACATATCACGCACTTGACGCCGCAAAGTGGATTGACGAATTTTACAAGTAAGAGGTGGCAAAAATGAATATTCAAAATTCGGAAAAGTTTTATGCCCAAGCTCAGAATTTTATGCCCGGAGGAGTAAACAGCCCTGTTCGTGCGTGCCGTGCGGTTGGCAGAGCGCCGTTGTTTATCGACCACGCAAAGGGTTCAAAAATCTATGATGTCGACGGCAACGAATACATTGATTATATTTGCTCATGGGGTCCGAATATTCTCGGACACGCTAACGAAAGAGTTATAAATGCAGTAACCGAAACCTGTCAAAGAGGACTTACATTCGGCACTTGTCACAGCGGAGAAATCGAACTTGCAAAACTTATAAAAAAGCATTTTCCGTCAATGGAAATGTTAAGACTTGTAAATTCGGGTACAGAGGCGGTTATGAGTGCAATCCGTGCCGCAAGGGGTTATACAAAGAGAGATAAAATAGTTAAGTTTGAGGGTTGCTATCACGGTCATTCGGACGGTCTGCTTGTAAAATCGGGTTCAGGACTTCTTACCAATTCTATCCCCGACAGTGCAGGTGTTCCTAAAGGATATACGGATAGTACCCTGCTTGCAAAGTACAATAATAAAGAGTCGGTAGAAAAACTTTTTGAGGAGCACGGTGATGATATTGCCTGCGTTATTGTAGAGCCTTGTGCCGCCAATATGGGTGTTGTACCGCCGCAGGAGGGCTTTTTACGGTTTTTGAGAGATATTACGCTAAAATATAATTCTCTGCTTATTTTTGATGAAGTTATTACGGGTTTTAGACTTAGCATTGGCGGTGCTCAAAAATATTATAATGTTAAACCCGACCTCACCACACTTGGCAAAATTGTAGGCGGAGGTATGCCTTTGGCTGTGTACGGCGGTAAAAAAGAAGTTATGCAGTGCGTTGCTCCGCTCGGTTCGGTGTATCAGGCAGGCACACTTTCAGGTAATCCCGTTGCCGTAAGTGCGGGAATTGAAACCTTAAAAATCCTTGAGGAAAACGAAGCTGAAATTTATACAAGGCTTGAGAAAATTTCATTGCAGCTTGAAAATGCTATGCAAGAATCGGGAATGAATGTGAATCGTGTAGGTTCAATTATGACGGTTTTCTTTACCAATGAAAAGGTAAAAGATTATGATACAGCCAAAACTGCCGATACTGCCCGATTTGCCGAATATTTCAGACATATGCAGGACAACGGCATATATACAGCTCCGTCGCAGTTTGAGGCAATGTTTGTTTCGTTTGCACATACCGATGAGGATATAGATAAAACAATCAATGCAATCAAAAGTTTAGAATAATAACGAAAAGAAAAAGTGCAGCAATTCTATAATCTTGCTGCACTTTTTTCTTTATTACACAGCCTTAGCCTGTGCAATAATTTCGTTTTGTTTGTAATGTTCCGCAATTTCTGCCAGAGTTATACTTTCGGCATAGTTTTGCAGGTATGATGACATTGCGCTCCACAATCTGTCGTTTATAAGCTCCGTCATCATATCGTTTTTATCTCTGCTGTCAAAATAAACATCATTAAGCACCCTTGTGTCAAGAGCGTTTAATATGTCTTTAAAAGTAATTTTACTCAAATCTCTTGCAACTACATAACCGCCGTTAAGTCCCTTTTGCCCACGAATCAGATTTGCGGAGGTGAGGGACGGCAGTATTTGTTCAAGATATTTTTTAGATATATTGTGCCTTTTGGCAATATCGGGAGCGGTGACCGAACAGCCGTTTTGAGAATAAACCGCTATGTCGATTATCGCCATAATGCCAAATTCAACTTTTGTTGATATTTTCAATTAATAATCAGCCCCTTATACAGAAGAAAAGCCTGTTTTGGAGCAGAATATGCCTGACTAAGCGTATTAAATATAGATTAACATTTTTTAAGGAAAAAATCAATACTTACCAAATAAATATGTATTGTATATAATGACAGATTTTAGAATAATATGGAATAAAATTTGTAAAATAGGGAAAATCCTACAAAACCTATTGAAATACTAAGTTAAATGCGTTATAATCTACAGTATCATCTTGCAGATAAGCTTTTGCAGGATAAGCATTGACTAAGCAAATATGATTTAAAAGGGATGGGAAGCTTATGGAGTTTAATACAGCGTTATTGCACAAAAATTTTAGCGGTGATAAGGCGTCGGGCTCTACTATGACTCCTATTTATCAGGTAAGTGCATTTTCGCACAGCTCTGCCGAACAGCTTGAAAAAGTGTTCAACAACAAAGTGCCCGGATATGCTTATTCAAGAATAGGCAATCCTACGGTGACTTCTTTTGAGGCAAGAATTGCCGCCCTTGAAAACGGTGCAGGTGCTGTTGCGTGTTCGTCAGGTATGGCAGCAGTTACAATGGCACTTCTTAATATATTGGAGTCCGGTGACGAAATAATAGTAGGCGCAGGTCTTTTTGGCGGAACTATTGATTTGTTAAAGGATTTAGAGGCATTCGGCATAACCGCTCACTTTGCAGACGAGGTTACACCGCAGAATGTTGAACCGCTTATCAACGAGCGCACAAGAGCAGTGTTTGCGGAGCTTATCGGCAATCCGAAACTTGATGTTGTGGATATTGAGGCAGTATCAAATCTTACACACAGATACAATATACCTCTTATTATAGACAGCACCACGGCAACACCGTATCTTGTTCACCCGATTGATTTCGGTGCAGACATTGTTGTTCATTCAACCTCAAAGTATATTAACGGCGGCGGAAACGCAATCAGCGGTATAATAATTGACAGCGGTAAATTTGAATGGGATACAGAGAAATTCAAAGGTATGAAAGAATACAAAAAATACGGTAAACTTTCGTATCTTGCAAAACTGCGAAACGGTATATGGCGAAACTTCGGTTGTTGTCTTGCTCCGTTTAATGCATTTTTAAATTCTGTCGGTCTTGAAACATTGGGACTGAGAATGGAGTGTCTTTGCAGCAACGCATTGAAACTTGCACAATTTTTTGAAACCTGTAAAGATATTGAGGTTAATTACCCGGCACTTGAAAGTTCAGAGTATTACGCACTTACACAAAAACTTTTACAAGGCAAAGGCGGTGCGATTCTTACAATAAGAGCCGGCAGTAAAGAAAAAGCCTTTGAACTTATAAATAATTTGAAGTTTGCAACCAACGCAACAAATATCGGTGACACACGAACATTGGTAATTCATCCGTCAAGCACAATTTACGCACACAGTACAGAACAGCAGAAAGAGAACGCAGGTGTGTTTGACGATACAATCCGAATCAGCGTTGGTATAGAGGACATTGCAGATCTGATTGAGGACTTCGGAAATGCAATAAGTAAAATAAACAATTAGTTTTGGGGGATTCACAATGGCAGTTGATTATTCAACATTAAAAAAAGGCGGATTTATGCGCCAAAAACAAAAAAATAATTTTTCCCTTCGTTTAAGAGTGGTAGGCGGAAATCTTACGGCAAAACAACTTGCCAAGATTGCAGAAGTAGCAGAAAATTTCGGTGACGGCTATGTGCATCTTACCTCAAGACAAAGTGTTGAAATTCCGTTTATTAAACTTGACGATGTTGAAAATGTAAAGGCGGCACTTGCCGAGGGCGATGTTGAACCCGGTGTATGCGGTCCGAGAGTAAGAACAATTACAGCTTGTCAGGGACAGGCAATTTGCCCGAGCGGCTGTATTGATACATATTCACTTGCAAAAGAACTTGATGACAGATATTTTGCAAAAGAACTTCCGCATAAATTTAAATTCGGTATTACAGGATGTCAGAACAACTGCCTTAAGTCAGAGGAAAACGACCTGGGAATTAAGGGCGGAATAAAGGTTGACTGGAGAGAAAGCGACTGTATAGGCTGCGGCGTTTGCGTAAAGGCTTGCCGACAGGGTGCTATCACTCTTGAGGACGGAAAAATTTCCGTTGACAAGTCAAAATGTAATTTCTGCGGAAGATGCTATAAGGCTTGCCCGACCGACGCTTGGGATACCGTTCACGGTTACATAGTTTCATTCGGCGGACTTTTCGGCAACTCAATTAACAAAGGTGAAACAATCATTCCTTTTGTTGAAGATAAAGAAAAACTTTTGAAAATCTGCGATGCGGCTGTTAATTTCTTTGAAGAAAACGCAAAGCCGAGCGAACGCTTTAAGTTCACAATCGACAGAATAGGCAGAGAAAAATTTGAAGAGAAGATATTGGAGGCATACAATGGCTGATTTTATTATTGACGATACAGTAGATATTACCGATGTTGTCTGCCCGACAACATTTGTTAAGGCAAAGGTTGCTCTTGAGGAGCTTGACGACGGTCAGATTTTAAGTGTTAAAATGAATGACGGTGAGCCTGTACAGAATGTTCCGAGAAGTATCAAGGAAGAGGGTCACCAAATTTTAAAACTCATTGATAACGAGGACGGCACTTATAATCTTATAGTTAAAAAGGTTGGTGATTAAATGCCGACAAGAATCAGTAAAGACAATTTTGAAAAAGAAGTTTTACAGGCAGATAAAACTGTACTCGCTGATTTTTATTCAGACAGCTGTGTGCCTTGTAAAAGACTTTCACCGGTACTTTTCGCACTTGAAGAAGAATATGCCGAAAAGCTCAAAATTGTTAAAATCAATATAAATTTTGATTCCGAGCTTGCCGAAAAATACGAGGTACAGGCAGCGCCGACTTTGGTATTTTTTAAAAACGGCGAAGAGGTTTCAAGACTGCGAGGCGCAGTAAAACAAGCAGAAATTAAAGAAGTTATTGAAAAATCAGTTTAAAGGGGTTATTATTATGACAATCACAGTTGCAGGTAATAAAAAAGAAGTAGCAGAAGGACTTACAGTAGCACAGCTTATTATTGACGAAGATGTAGAAACACCGGAGTATGTAACAGTAAGTGTAAACGACGAATTTCTTGCAAGCGGTACTTTTGAAGAAACCGTACTCAAGGACGGCGATGTAGTTGAATTTCTTTATTTCATGGGAGGCGGTCAGTAATGGCATTTACTAACGAACAGCTTGAGCGTTATTCCCGTCACATCATTCTCAAAGAGGTTGGTGCAAAGGGACAGAAAAAGTTGCTTAACGCAAAAGTGCTTATAATCGGTGCAGGCGGACTCGGTGCACCTGTAGCAATGTATCTTGCCGCTGCCGGTATCGGTACAATCGGTATTGCCGATGCTGACGAGGTTGACCTTTCAAATCTTCAGCGCCAGATTATTCACGCTACAAAAGATGTAGGCAAGCCAAAGGTAGAATCGGCAAAGGAAACTATGGAGGCTATGAATCCCGATGTTACGGTAAAAACTTACCATACCTTTGTTACAAGTGAAAATATTATGGACCTTATCAAAGATTACGATTTCATCATTGACGGTACCGATAATTTTCCGGCAAAGTTTCTTATCAATGACGCTTGCGTAATGGCTAAAAAACCTTTTTCACACGCAGGTATTATCAGATTTCAGGGACAGCTTATGACATATGTGCCAGGTGAAGGTCCTTGCTACCGTTGTGTATTTAAAAACCCACCGCCAAAGGACGCAGTTCCTACTTGTAAGCAAGCGGGTGTAATCGGAGCAATGGGCGGTGTTATCGGTAGTTTGCAGGCAATGGAGGCTATTAAGTATATTCTCGGCAAGGGAGATTTGCTCACAGGATATTTACTTACATACGATGCACTCAAAATGGAATTTCGTAAGATAAAACTTCCGTCAAACACACATAATTGTGCGGTTTGCGGTGATCATCCTACAATTACCGAGCTTATAGATTACGAACAGGCAGAATGTGACGGTGTTCATTTATGATTAAATTATCAAAAGCTGATTATAATAAAATTGTGGCTCACGCAGAAAGTGAGCTGCCTAACGAGGCTTGCGGATTGATTGCGGGTACGGTTGACGGCGAAAACAAGGAGATTAAAAAAGTTTATCTTCTTTCAAACATCGACCACTCAAACGAGCATTTTTCGCTTGACCCAAAGGAACAGCTTGCGGCGGTAAAGGATATGCGACAGAACGGTTTTGTACCGCTCGGTAACTGGCATTCACATCCCGAATCTCCGTCAAGACCGTCAGGTGAGGACAAGCGACTTGCATATGACAGCAAGGCAAGCTATATGATTTTGTCACTTATGGACAGAGAAAATCCCGTGCTAAATTCATTTAAAATCAACGGCACAGCTTCAGAAAAGGAAGAATTGGTTATTTACTAAACAAGGAGGGAAATTATGTACGACATAGTTATTATCGGAAGCGGTCCGGCAGGACTTTCTTCGGCAATTTATGCTCAACGAGCAGGACTTAAGGCGGTTGTGGTTGAGAAAAACTACCTTGGCACAGGTCAGATTGCAGAAAGCGAGCGTGTAGATAATTACCCGGGATTATACGGCGAAAACGGCTTTGATTTGGGCGAAAAGTTCAGATCACACGCAGAAAGCCTCGGTACTGAATTTATAGAGGGAGAGGCTGTTAAAATCAGCAAAAACGCAACTGATTACAGCATTGAACTTGACAACGGAAATTCATTAGAAACTCACACTGTAATTTATGCGGTCGGTACGGAACGCAGAAAACTTCAGGTTGAGGGTGAAAAAGAGTTTTCGGGCAGAGGAGTATCGTATTGCGCAGTTTGTGACGCTGCATTTTATAAAGATAAAATCACAGCTGTTGCAGGCGGCGGAGATACCGCACTTGGTGATGCGGCTTTGCTTTCAAAGTTTGCGAAAAAAGTTTATCTTATTCATCGCAGAGATAAATTCAGAGCCAATAAAACCTTACAGCAAAAAGTTGAAAATATTTCTAATGTAGAAATATTGCTTAATTCGCAGATAAAAAAGATTAACGGCAGTAATAAGGTTGAGTCTATCACAGTTGATAAAAACGGAGCAGAAACCGAAATCAAAGTTGACGGCGTTTTTGTTGCAGTCGGCAGTGTGCCTAATTCGGCAATTCTTAAGGATTTGGTTGAAGTTGACAATAACGGCTATATTGTTGCAAATGAGGACGGAGTAACTTCGGCAAACGGAATATTTGTTGCAGGTGATGTTCGTACCAAAAAGTTAAGACAGGTTGTAACAGCTGTATCGGACGGTGCTAATTGCGTATTATCTGCGGAAGATTATCTTGAAAAAATAAAATGATATGAAAATAAGGTGAGTGTAAAAGGGAGAGGCAGCCTATGAAAATTGAAAAATTAAGTACAGATATTCTGATAATAGGCGGAGGTACAGCAGGCTGTTATGCCGCACTCACTATTTCAGAAAATTCAGATAAAAAAGTTTTAATTTGCGAAAAGGCACACATCAAGCGCAGCGGATGTCTTGCGGCAGGAGTAAACGCTCTTAACGCATACATCGTTGAGGGAAGAAAGCCGCAGGATTATGTTGATTACGCAAAAAAAGATGCCGACGGAATTGTAAGAGAAGATTTACTCCTTACAATGTCCGAAAAGCTGAATGAGGTAACGGATAGGCTTGAAAAGTTAGGTCTTGTTATTTTAAAGGATGAAAACGGTAAGTATGTTACAAGGGGTAATAGAAACCTTAAAATAAACGGTGAAAACATTAAACCTATTCTTGCCTCGGCTGTTGAAAAAACAAAGAATGTTGAAATCCTCAACAGAGTAAACATTACAGATTTTGCCGTAAAAAACAATAAAATCAACGGTGCTTACGGTATAGGCATTGAAAACGATACTTTCTACATAATCAAGGCAAAGGCGGTTATCGTTGCCACAGGCGGTGCGGCAGGTCTTTACAAGCCGAATAATCCGGGCTTTTCAAGACACAAAATGTGGTATCCTCCGTTTAATACGGGCGCAGGCTATGCAATGGGCATTAATGCGGGTGCGGAGATGACAACCTTTGAAATGCGTTTTATCGCACTTCGTTGTAAAGATACAATTGCTCCGACAGGTACACTTGCACAGGGCGTCGGCGCAAAACAGGTAAATTCGCTCGGCGAGGTATATGAAACCAACTACGGACTTACAACTTCACAGCGAGTTTATGGCACAGTAAATGAAAACCAAGAGGGCAGAGGTCCGTGCTATCTTCGTACAGAGGGTATAACAGCCGAGCAGGACGAATCACTGTTAAAGGCTTATCTTAATATGGCGCCGTCACAGACAATTAAGTGGATAGAAAGCGGCAAGAATCCTTCACAGCAAAATGTTGAGATTGAGGGAACGGAACCGTATATTGTCGGCGGTCACACAGCGAGCGGCTATTGGGTTGATACCAAAAGAGCCACAACAATTGACGGATTGTTTGCAGGCGGTGATGTTGCAGGCGGCTGCCCGCAGAAGTATGTAACAGGTGCACTTGCAGAGGGTGAAATCGCAGGTATGTCGGCTGTTGAGTATGTGAACAATCATACACAAGCACCGCAGCTTGAAGATGAAATAACCGATAAGCACATTGTCGAAGTTGAAAGATTTTTAACAAAAAAAGATACCCGTTATACAACGGAACAGCTTGAAGAGGCAATGCAGACTGTAATGGACAGCTATGCAGGCGGTATAAAAACAAACTACCGTTTTAACGAAAAACAGCTTGATATTGCAGACTACAAAATCAAACAGCTTATTAAACTTTCAGGCAGTTTATATGCGGAAGATTTTCAGGAGCTTATGTATATTTACGAGCTTAGGGAAAGACTTACGGTTTGCAGAAGTGTAATTGCTCACTTAAAGGCAAGAAAGGAAACCCGTTGGCACAGCTTTGCGGAAAACCTTGATTATCCGAATAAGGATGACAAAAACTTTAATAAATATGTAAATTCACGCCTCGAAAACGGCGAAATTAAAATAATTATCCGAGATTTGGTAGAGGGAGGTAAAAGCTATGAGCATTGCGATTGACAAGCAGAAGTGCATAGGCTGCGGAAGATGCCGAAATGTATGTCCCGGCAGTCTTATAAAGCTTGACAGTGACAACCGTGCTTACATAAAGTATCCGAAGGATTGCTGGGGCTGTACTTCATGTATTAAGGAATGTCCTGCATATGCAATCAGTTTTTATCTTGGTGCAGATATCGGCGGTATGGGCAGTCTTGTTCATACCGAGAAAAAGGGCGATATACTTAGTTGGATAATTGACAAGCCCGAGGGTGAAACCATTAAGATAGATATTAACCAAAAGGAATCGAATAAGTACTGAGGAGGAATAAGAATGAGTCAGCTTTCACATTTAGATGAGCTTGAAGCAGAGGCTATATATATAATCCGAGAGGTAGCCGCAGAGTGCGAAAAGCCTGTTATGCTCTATTCAATAGGCAAGGATAGCTCTGTTATGCTCCACCTCGCAATGAAGGCTTTTTACCCTGAAAAGCCGCCGTTCCCGTTTATGCACATAGACACTACATGGAAGTTTAAAGATATGATTAAATTCCGTGACGATACAGCAAAAAAACTTGGCATTGAGATGATTGTTTATTCCAACGAAGAGGGAATAAAGCAGGGAATCAATCCGTTTGACCACGGCGCTGCTTATACGGATATTATGAAAACGCAGGCTTTAAAGCAGGCACTTACAAAGTATGGCTTTACAGCGGCATTCGGCGGCGGCAGACGAGATGAAGAAAAGTCAAGAGCAAAAGAGAGAATTTTCTCTTTCAGAAATCAGGCACAGGCTTGGGACCCTAAAAATCAGCGCCCTGAGATGTGGAAACTTTACAACACTAAAATCAACAAGGGCGAAAGCATAAGAGTTTTCCCGATTTCAAACTGGACAGAAAAAGACATCTGGCAGTACATAAAGAGAGAAAATATAGATATTGTTCCGCTTTATTTTGCGGCGGAAAGACCTGTTGTATATCGTGACGGCAATATTATAATGGTTGACGATGACAGATTCCCGCTCAAAGAGGGTGAAGTACCGGAGTACAAGTCGGTTCGTTTCAGAACACTCGGCTGTTATCCTCTTACAGGCGGTATTGAATCAACCGCAACTACCCTTGACGAAATCATTGACGAAACTTTAAGCTCTGTGTCTTCCGAGCGTACCTCAAGAGTTATTGACAACGAGGCGGCAGGCAGTATGGAACGCAGAAAAAGGGAGGGCTATTTCTAATGAAAGGTTTATTGAAGTTTATTACCTGCGGAAGTGTAGATGACGGTAAATCTACACTTATAGGTCATATTCTGTATGATGCAAAGTTAATTTACGCCGACCAGGAAAAAGCTCTTGAGCTTGACAGTAAGGTAGGCAGCCGTAACGGTGACATTGACTATTCGCTTTTGCTTGACGGTCTTATGGCAGAGCGTGAACAGGGCATCACAATAGATGTTGCTTACCGTTATTTTACAACCGATAACAGAAGTTTTATTGTAGCCGATACCCCCGGCCATGAGGAATATACAAGAAATATGGCGGTAGGTGCGTCTTTTGCAGACCTCGCCGTAATTCTTATAGACGCATCTCAGGGTGTACTTGTGCAGACAAGAAGACACGCAAGAATCTGCAAACTTATGGGTATAAGACATTTTGTTTTTGCGGTAAATAAAATGGACCTTGTAAATTACAGTGAACAGCGTTTTAATGAAATCGTAGCACAGATTGACGAGCTTAAAAAAGAGCTTTCCCTTGAAAATATCTACATTATTCCGCTTTCTGCCACAGAGGGCGACAATGTTACGATAAAGTCACAGAACATTCCTTGGTATAACGGAGTTCCGCTCCTTGAATACCTCGAAAAAGTTGATGTATCTGCCTCGGAAGAGGAAGAGGGTTTTTATATGCCTGTTCAAAGAGTTTGCCGTCCCGATCACACATTCAGAGGTTTTCAGGGACAGATTGAGTCGGGCAGTATAAATGTTGGCGATGAAATCATTGCATTGCCAAGCAATGAAAAGGCTAAGGTTAAGCAGTTGCTTGCGGCAGGCAAAGATGTAAAAACCGCATTTAATGGTCAGCCTGTTACAATTACACTTGATAAAGAAGTTGATGTGTCAAGAGGCTGTGTAATTGCAAAGGACACAAAACTTGCGTCTTATCAGAAACTTAATGTATCAATTCTCTGGATGGACGACGAACCTCTTGCGGTCGGTACAGATTATCTTGTAAAACTCGGTACAAAGACAATCAGCGGTATTATTACAGGTATTGAATATGCTGTTGATGTAAATACAGGCGAGCATATCAAGGCAGATGCTTTAAGTAAAAACGGTATTGCGGTATGTAATCTTTTACTTACCGAGCCGATTGTTGCCGACTTGTTCTCTGCTCACAAAACTTTGGGTGAACTTATACTTATAAACCGTGTAACGAATATGACTTCGGCATGCGGTGTGGTTGAAAAGGTAAGTCAGAAAGGCGTATCGGGTTCTGAAAAAGCTTCGTTCAAAAACGGCGAGCTTGAGGCAAGAGGAGATATTTTTGAAGAATTCTACTATGATACCACAAGCCTTAATGTACTTAAATATCAGCCTGTAAGAGAAACTTACACTGTCGGTGACGAAATTCCGACAAGCGGCGACAGCTACTCATATCCTGACAGCTTTGATATTATTGTACTTCGTGATCTTGTTGCGGTAAGCGTTCGCAATAAGGTGGTTACTGCAATTACTCCTGCAGATGATTACAAATACAGCGCTGTGCCTGTTATCAACGGCAGGGGTTTTGAAATTCTTGCAGACAGTGACGAGAAAATCAAAACAATGCTTGACGAATACAAAAATCTTGAAGATATTAACGATTCCGAATTTTTCGCAAAGTGGGTTAAGTTTAACACATACAGAAAAATTGTAATTCAAAAGCTATAATAACCACAATACATAAAAACAGATGTAAAACGAATTTGAGTTTTGCATCTGTTACTGTGTTGATGACATTCGGCTTTGTAATAATTATGATAAAAGGTATAATCGTACCGTGCATAATTTTAGCGATAGTATGGCTTTGTCACCTGATTTATTTTATATTCTTTGTGAAAATAATTGCAGAATAAATTAAAAAGAAAAATATACGACAGTGTGTGATTTTTATTTCATACACTGTCGTTTTTTGTAAAATTGATGTATATATGTCGAAATTTAATTGACAAAAATAATCGTTAATGATATTATAAAATTGTATTAACTTTATATTTTATATGCAAATATTACACAGATTTATTTATGGGTGAAAAGTAATGAAGATAAAAAATATTAATTTCTTGGCAAAAGCAAATATCAAAGGTAATCGAAAAAGTATATTTATTACAGCTTTTATGGTTATACTTGTTATTTCCCTTACATTGATTTCAAGTTATGCCGTAACAATTAACAGAGCCGTAACTGATTATAAAAATGATATTCGTGCGAGAATGATTACTTTCAGTCCGATAGACAACGGTGCCGTTACCGACGAATTAAAGAGCAAGTTAATGTCTTTTGACCATGTGGAAGATATATACGAACTTAAGGGAATAATAAATCAGTATATGGATGTAGTTGATGTAAGTGACGAAAACGGCGAATATAAAGATTTTTATAAAGGCAACGAAGATTTAAACGGCAGTTTAAATTTATATCCGTTGATAGGCGATGAAAAAATGGATGTAATGGCAGGAAAAAGTCTTGATGAAAGTCCCGTGTACAGTTGTATAATACCAAGTCTTTTTTATCCTTTTGAATATGAAAACACTGATTCTGACCTTAATTATATAGACGGCGAAAGTCTTATCGGAAAAACAATTACAGTAACGCCTTCGAATGGTGACGGACTTGAAGTTTTTTATAATATCGACCCTGAATTGGCAATGTATGAAAATAAAACTATGTATTTGCCTGCAATTGAATATAAGTTGAAAGTTGTGGGTGTGTATTATTCAGAGCCTACAACTAAGGGCTATTATAACCATATATTTGTTTCGGAGGATACGGGGGTGCAGATAATTCAAGACGCTTTTGACGCTTCAATAATAGATTTGAATGATGAAAGGTCAAATGCCGTGCATTGGTACAAGACCCCGTCTTTGCACGATCACTTTATAGTCGTTGATGATTACGATAACATAGTACCGTTGTGTAATGAACTTAATGAGGCAGGGTATTTTGTATTTTCCGACCCCGAACTCGGAATACAGGAGGAAACGGTTAAATTATCAAAAGTTTTCAAAATATTAAGTGTTTTTATGATTTCGGCATCGCTTATACTGTGTGTTGTTATTCTTATACAATCGACGGTGCTTTCTCTGTTTAACAGAAAGGGTGAAATCGGTTTGCTGAAAGCTATAGGTTATAAAAACAGTCAGATATTTAAATGTATGTATTTTGAACAGTTGATTCTTACAATAAGGGGCTGTGCTATAGGTGCGGTTATTTCAGCATTGGTAATTGCGGTTATGAATTTTATGTTTAATCATGATACATATATAAATCGTTTGTATGTTGTAAATTGGACTGATTACCTGATTTTCCTTGCCGTTTCATTGGCTTTGGCAGTTGTTGTTCCGCTTATATGTCAGCTTATTTCACTCTGCAAAATTAATAAAATACAGCCAAAGGACGCTATGAATTAAATTAAACGAGGTACTGTTATGAACGCATTAGAATTAAAAGAAATTTCAAAAATATATAACAACAGTGTAGTTGCCGTGGACAATGTTTCGCTTACGGTAAATCAAGGTGAATTTATTGCCATTATGGGACAGTCGGGCAGCGGAAAAAGCACTTTGCTTCAAATTTCGGGTTTACTTGATACTTGCACATCGGGGCAGGTAATTATTAACGGCAATGATGTATCGACCCTTGACAAAAATGCGATTGCAGATGTTCGTATGGAAAATTTAGGCTTTGTGTTTCAAGCCTTTCATCTTAATGCACATTTAAAACTCTACGAAAATGTTATGGTACCTATGCTGATAAACGATAAATTCACCTCAATGAATGATATGAAAGAACAGGCAATGCAGCTGATAGATTCGGTAGGTCTTACTAACCGCAAAGAACATTATCCTTTCGAACTTTCTGGCGGTGAACAGCAGAGAGTTGCCATTGCAAGAGCGCTTGCCAATGACCCCGATTTTATTCTCGCCGACGAACCGACAGGAAATCTTGACAGTAAAAACGAACTTATGGTTTTTGAAGAATTAAAAAAGTTGTGTTATCTTGGCAAAGGTGTGCTTGTTGTAAGTCATAATGACGCCGTTATTGATTTTGCGGATAAAATATATACTATGAAAGACGGAGTATTGGGAGAAAAGTAAAATGAAACTTGCAAAACTTAATATTCTGATAAAATCATCGGTAAAAACCAGAAAGCTGTCTTCCGCATTTTTCTGTATATTTGTGATATTATCAACAGTTCTTATGCTTTTATCGATTGGTTTGATTTTACCTATGACTGACAATGTGGTAAATAAAATTAATAATCATATTTCAAGACGAGAACTTGAAACTGATTTTACGGATAATATACCGGACGACTATATAGAAAGTAAAATCACAAAGCTGAAAGAAAATCAATATGTAACCGATGTTTATAAAATTCCGTCAAAACTGACTTTTTCCGATAGTTCTAAAACTTTGTCGTCACAATACACATTGGCGTTTGTTCATAACGAAAGCTCTCCTTTAATTACTTCGGGCAGAACTTTTGACGAAAGCGAAACCGGAGTAGCGCTTGTTCCCGAAAAAATAAAAGATTACAATGAAAACGAACGCAAATTCAGTGAGATAAACGGTGAAGATTTAATCGGAAAAACTCTTGAATTAAATGTAGGAGAGGATACGGTATTTAAAATAAAAATAATCGGCGCTTACAGTACATCGGATCCTATATTTGAAAATAAAGAAATACTTGTGCCGAAGAATGATTTGTTTAAATACGATGCGGCAGTATCGGGTGAATATTCGGGCGATAAAAGTTATATGATTGTTGTAGATAAACCCGAAAATACCGAAACGGCGCTGCAGGAGTTGTCTGATATATGTAATGTTTATAAAAGAACGGATGTTATAAATGTACAGACTTATAATACAGCAATGTATATTTCTCTTGCGACGGCGGTTTTATTTATTGCTTTTATTATAGTCGGATTTTTTATTTTTTTGAAAAACAATATAAGCAATCGTACAAACGAGCTTGCTTTATACCGTGCTCTCGGCTACAAAACAAAGCATATATTTTATATAATTTTTACAGAGCATATAATACTCGCTTTGATTTCGATATTTATAGGTATAATTTTCGCTTTCTTGTTAGGAAATCTGCTTATAAATCCTTATATATATTCATTGCTTGGCAATACAATTATGGAAATGACCGTAAAAATAACGATTGGTGAAATTTCAACGGTAATACTGATGATTATATTGCTCCTCTTTATAGTTTGTAAAACAGCGGTAAAACGGTCTGAAAAAACAGACTTAACCGTCTTACTTAGAGAAAGATAAGAACAATCCCTCAACGGTAAATTTCATAATTTGCTGTTGAGGGATTTTTATAATGCAGGTTTATTTAATATGTTATACAATTAAAAACTCTCTTGACAAAGAGATAAATTAATGATAAGATAACAGTGTTATATAACGCTGTTATCTTTTGCGAGGTAATTTAAATGACAGGTAATGAAGAAACAAAGGCAAAAATCGAAAAAGCGGCTCTTGATGAATTTATGGAAAAAGGTTTTGCCAATGCCTCATTAAGACAAATAGTAAAAAATGCAGGACTTACCACAGGTGCGTTTTACAAATATTTTCCTACTAAAGAAGATTTATTTGCTTCGCTGGTTGAACCGTATGCAAATAAAATATATTCTATTTATGATGTTACTTTGCAAAATTTTCAGACTTTGTCGAGCAGTGAACAGCAAAATGCTATGACCAGAGTTTCAACGGATTCCATCACGCAAATGCTCAACTATATTTACGAACATTACGATAATTTTAAATTGCTGCTTTGTAAGGCTGACGGCACGGAGTTTACTTCTTTTATACATAATCTTGTTGAAAGAGAAACGCAGTCAACCCTTAAATTTATTGAAGATATGCGAAAAAGCGGAACGGAAATTCCGCAGCTTGACAAGGACTTTATTCATATGGTGTCGAGCGGTATGTTTTCGGCAATGTTTGAAATTGTGGTTCATGATATGGAAAAGAGCGTTGCGATTGAGCGTGTCAAAAAGCTGAAAATGTTTTATACCGGAGGCTGGGAAAAACTTTTCGGTATATCATTTTAAAATCAGTATAATTTTTTCGTATCTGTATAGGCAGATACGAAAATTTTTAAATAAAAGTTAGCTTAAACTAACTATTTTATCAAAGGAGAGTGGAGTAATGAAAAAAGAAAAATCCTCTGCGGCATGGATTATGCAGTGGGCAGGCAAGCACAAATCTCTTTACGCAGTAAGCGTAGTGCTTGCGGTTTTGAATGTATTGTTCAAGCTGATACCGTTTTTCATTATAGGTGATGTTATCAACAAACTGTTAAACGGAGAGAAAAACTTTTTGGTGTATCTGATTGAAATTGCAATGATAGCGGCTTCTTTTGTTATAGCCGAAATATTCCATTCAATTTCAACTGCTTTTTCACACAAAGCTACTTTCAGCGTACTCGGTCAGATTCGTAAAGAAACCTGCGACAAACTTTCAAGAGTGCCGCTAGGATATGTTAAAGATACATCATCGGGTACGCTTAAGAACATAATGGTCGAGCGAATAGACAGCATAGAAACAACGCTTGCGCATATTCTGCCCGAATTTACTTCCAATCTGATTCCGCCCGTTGCAGTGCTTGTATATTTGTTTGTAATTGACTGGCGAATGGCACTGCTTTCGCTTGTAACCGTTGTGCTCGGCTTTTGCTCAACCTTTGGAATGTTTATCGGCTATGAAGAAAACTTTAAAAATGCGGTCGAAAAAACCAAGGCGCTTAACAATGCGGCAGTGGAATACATAAACGGCATTGAGGTTATAAAGGTATTCGGCAAGGCGGACTCCTCTTACGAAAAATTCACAAAAGCCGCTAAAGAGGGAGCAGAGGCGTATATCGGCTGGATGCGCAAATGCTGTATTTACCATAGCATTTCGCTTGTTCTTACCCCGTACACACTTCTCACCGTTTTGCCGTTTGGCGCAATGTTTATTTTAAACGGCAGTCTTTCTGTTGCAAATTTTATAATGTGCATTATTCTTGCACTGAGCATTGTAGGACCGCTCATTGCCGTTATGAGCTACACCGATGACCTCGGCAAAATAGGCACTGTTGTGGGCGAAGTGGCAGGTATTCTCACCCAAAAGGAACTTGACAGACCCGAAAAATCAAAGAAAAAGCCTTATGATTATTCTATAAGACTTAAAGATATATGCTTTGGTTATCACGATGAAGAAGTCCTGCACAACATAAATATGTGTATGGATTCGGGCAGTGTAAACGCTATTGTAGGTCCTTCGGGCAGCGGTAAATCAACAATTGCAAAACTCATAGCTTCTCTGTGGGATACAGACAGCGGAAGTATTGAAATCGGCGGTGTAAATATCAGAGATTTGTCGCTTGAAGAATACAATAAGAGCGTAGCTTATGTTGCACAAGACAATTACCTTTTTAACGAAACAGTAAGGGAAAACATCAGACAGGGCAATCTGAATGCGACTGACAAAGAGGTTGAGCAGGCGGCAAGGCTTAGCGGCTGTTATGACTTTATAATGTCGCTTGAAAACGGCTTTGACACCGTAGCAGGCGGTGCGGGCGGACACCTTTCGGGCGGCGAAAGACAGCGAATTTCCATTGCGAGGGCAATGCTTAAAAATGCGCCGATTGTAATTCTTGACGAGGCTACTGCATATACGGATCCCGAAAACGAGGCGGTTATTCAGTCCTCGGTTGCAAAGCTCGTGGCAGGCAAAACGCTTATAGTTATTGCGCACAGACTTTCTACCGTTACGGACGCCGACAGAATTTTTGTTATTGACGACGGCAGAGTTTGCGAACAGGGAACTCACAAGGAATTGCTTGAGGATAACGGATTATACAAGCAAATGTGGCAGGCTCATATTTCTGTTAAAGATAACGGAGGTGATATTAATGCTTAAAATTTTAAATAAGTTTTTTGATTTTTGCGGAAGTGTAAATAAAAAGAAGTTTCAAATTTCAATCGTGCTCGGAGTTATTCAGGCTGTTTGCGAGGCTATGAAAATCCCTGCGATTATGATTGTTCTTATGGATATAACCGATAATACGCTTAGTTCAAAAACTGTATTTTTGTCGCTTGCTATAATGTTTGTTTCAATTACGGTTGATTTCTTTGTAAGGAAAAAATCAGCTATGCTGCAGACAGAAGCAGGTTATAATGCGGCGGCAAACAAGAGAATTGAAATTGCACAGCATTTGCGTTATCTCCCAATGGGCTATTTTAATAAGAACAGCCTTGGTTCAATTACCTCCGTAGCAACCAATACAATGGAAAATCTCGGAGATGTTGCAACCCGAGTTGTAATGATGAGCACACAGGGGATTTTAAATACAGCGCTTATAATTGTAATGCTGTTATGTTTTGATTTCAGAATAGGTCTTATTGCCGCCGCAGGTGTAATTTTATTTTTTGTTGTTAATTCTCTTCTACAAAAAGCAGGCGATAAACTTTCTGCCGAAAAAGTTGAATCGGACCAAAAACTTGTAAGTGAAATAATGGAGTATGTGCAAGGCATAGCGGAAGTTAAATCATACAACCTTTTCGGCAAGCAAACTAAAAAACTGAATAAAGCTATTGATAACAATGTAAAAGTAAACACCGAAATGGAATTTGCATTTATTCCGTATATGACAATTCAGAATATTATAACAAAACTTACGGGTGCGGTTATGATGTTTGTTTCTGTTTTGCTTTATCTTAACGGTTCTATGAGCCTTATGATTTGCATTGGTATGACAATTTGCGCATTTATGCTTTACTCAAGTCTTGAACAGGCAGGAAGTTACTCGGCACTTTTGCGTACAATTGATATTTGTATTGACAAAGCGCAGAAAATTCTTGACCTTAATACAATGGATATTGACGGAAAAGATATTATTCCGCAAAACTACGATATAGATGTTAATAATATTGAATTTTCATATGACAAACGAAAAATTATTGACGGCATTTCATTGCATATCCCGCAAAAGACCACAACCGCAGTTGTCGGTCCGTCAGGCGGAGGCAAATCAACCCTTTGCAATCTTATTTCAAGGTTTTGGGATGTTGACGGAGGTAATATCCGACTGGGCGGTATTGATGTACGGGAATACAGTATGGACAGCCTTATGAAAAACTTTAGCTTTGTGTTCCAGAATGTTTATCTTTTTGCGGATACAATAGCAAATAACATTGCTTTTGGCAGAGAAAACGCTACAAGAGAAGAAATTGTAACTGCCGCAAAAAAGGCTTGCTGCCACGATTTTATTATGAGTTTGCCCGATGGTTACGATACAGTGATAGGTGAGGGCGGTGCAAGTATTTCAGGCGGTGAAAAGCAGAGAATTTCAATAGCAAGAGCAATTATGAAAAATGCACCTATAATTATTTTGGACGAAGCAACCGCAAATGTTGACCCCGAAAACGAAAAAGAGCTTGTTGAAGCGATTGACGCTCTTACAAAGGAAAAAACAATAATTATGATTGCGCACAGATTAAAGACGGTGCGCAATGCAGATCAGATTGTTGTTGTTGACAGCGGAAAAATAGCACAGCTCGGAACACATACGCAGCTTATGCAGGAGGGCGGAATTTACCAGAACTTTGTTAATGCCCGACAGCAAGCGGCAGGTTGGAAAATTAATGCATAAACTTAAAGAAAGACTGCTTTTTACAGACTTTCTTTGCATATTATAAAACAGTAATATAAGGTGGTGGAAGATGCTTTATCAACAAACAGCAATACTTTTAATACCGTTTTTAGGAACTTCTTTGGGTTCTGCAATGGTTTTCTTTACAAAAAATAAAATCAACGAAAAATTCCAGAAATTTTTACTCGGTTTTGCCTCGGGAGTAATGATAGCCGCATCGGTGTGGTCGCTGATTATTCCGTCTGTTGAAATGTCCGCTAAACAAAATGTAATCGAATGGCTGCCTGCTGCGGTGGGATTTTTGCTCGGAATAGGATTTTTGCTCTTGCTTGACAGTGTAATCCCTCATTTGCATCTTAACAGTGACAAACCTGAGGGTGTAAAGTCAAGACTTTCAAAAAATACTATGCTTGTGCTTGCGGTTACATTGCATAATATTCCGGAAGGTATGGCTGTAGGCGTAACTTTGGCAGGTGCAATTACAGAAAATACGGGTATAACCGTGGCAGGTGCGATTTCACTTGCAGTCGGAATTGCAATTCAGAATTTCCCGGAGGGAGCAATAATATCTCTGCCGCTCAAAGACGGCGGCTGTTCAAAGTTAAAATCATTTTATTACGGCGTGATTTCGGGTGTGGTTGAACCGATAGGTGCAATGATTACTTTGATTTTTGCGGGAATAGTAACACAAATTCTGCCGTATCTGTTGTCTTTTGCGGCAGGTGCTATGATTTATGTTGTAACGGAAGAATTAATACCCGAATCGCAGAGCGGAAAACACTCAAATATCGGTACAATCGGAGTTGCAATTGGGTTCGTAATTATGATGATTTTAGATGTTAGCTTGGGATAACCTACAAATTTCGGTTAGGTTTTTCTTACAGTATTGACAAATTGTGACAAATGAGTATAATATAATTATCATAAATCTTAGGAGGAACAGTTATGAAGAATTTTTTAAAAAACGAAAAATTATGGTGCGTTGTTGCAGGTGCAGCAGCAGTTATTGTAGGTAAAAAAGTATTTACTTCACCAAAGACTCGCAGCGTTGCAGTAACCGGTCTTGCAAAAGGTATGAAGCTTCAGAAAGATGCTAAGGCTAAATTCCAGAGCATGAAAGACGATGCGGCAGATCTTTGCTACGATGCAAAGGCAGAAGCCGGCATTGAAACAGAAACTGAATCAGAAGTTGAAGAATAATGAAATATTCTATTGTATATGATAAGCCGCAGCGAATCAGATTCCGCTGCGGCGCATATGCTTTTGATAAGGCATATGAGGGTTGTATTTATAATTTTCTTATAGAGAAAAATTATGTAAAAAAGGTTGAAGTGAATTCTGAAAACGGCGGTATCCTTGTTATGTATGACAAAGGTTATCGTCAGAATGTAATTGATGTTATAGCGTCAATAGAGCGCAGTTCTCTTGTAAAAGTTGAGGCAAAGAAAACTGTCAGCGTTCAAGATATTGACAATAATTTTAAACATAATCTGATTTCTTGCGTGGCAAAAAGACTTTTGCAAAAATGGCTTTTGCCCGCACCTATCAGAATGGTAGTTACAATTTACACAAGTATAAAATACATAAAAAAGGCTTTAAAGGCACTTTGGGACTGCAAACTTAATGTTGATGTGCTTGACGGTGCGTCAATTGCAACCTGCTTGTTACAGAGAAACTTTAAAACCGCAGGAACAATAATGTTCTTGCTTACCGTATCCGGTATGCTCGAGGATTATACTCATGCCCGTACAAAAGCTGTGCTTACGGACAGCCTTGCTGTTAAGGCGGACAAGGTATGGCTTGTAACCGATGATAATTCAGAAGTACTTATTCCTATGTCTGATTTGACAGAGGGTGATAACATCAGAGTACAGACAGGCAATGTTATTCCTGTTGACGGTGTTGTTGTATCGGGTGAGGCAACAGTAAACGAGTCGTCTATGACAGGTGAGCCGCTCCCTGTTGCAAAGCGTGAGGGTATAACCGTATTTGCCGGTACTGTTGTGGAAGAGGGAAACATTGTAGTTAATGTAAAGGCTCTTTCTTCAAACACAAAAATAAGTAAAATTATTGACCTTATTGATAATTCGGAAAATCTCAAGGCAGGAGTACAAAGCCGTGCCGAAACCTTGGCGGACAGAATTGTACCGTTCAGCTTTTTAGGTTTCTTGGCTACTTTGGTTCTTACAAGGAATATTACCAAAGCTGTTTCTTTGCTTATGGTTGACTATTCCTGTGCTATCAAACTTTCTACTCCGATTGCGGTTATTTCCGCAATCAAGGAGGCGGCCGACCACGATATTACCGTTAAAGGCGGCAAGTATCTTGAGGCATATGCTCACGCAGATACCATTGTATTTGATAAAACAGGTACACTGACAAATGCCGAGCCGAAGCTTGAAAAAGTAATTTCTTTCAGTGATTATTCAGAGGAAGAAATACTCAAAATTTCAGCTTGTCTTGAGGAGCATTTCCCTCACAGCGTTGCGAATGCCGTTGTAAATGCAGCGAATGAAAGAGGATTATCTCACATAGAGGAGCACTCTGATGTTCAGTATATTGTTGCACACGGAATTGCAACCACACTGCACGGCAAAAAGACTGTAATAGGCAGTAAGCATTTTGTAGTGGAGGACGAGCAGATTTCTGTAACCGAAGAACAGCAGAAAACTATTGATGAAAAATCAGGCGCTTGCTCTGTGCTTTATCTTGCTATCGGCGGTGCGCTTGTCGGTGCGTTATGTATAAGTGACCCGCCACGAGAAGAGGCTGCGAGAGCTATTCAAATGCTTAGAAATCAGGGCATTGAAAGAGTTGTAATGCTTACCGGCGACAGTCAGAAAGCGGCTCAAATGACCGCAGAAATGCTTGGCATTACCGAATATAAATGCCAAGTACTTCCCGAGGATAAACATAAATATGTTGAAGAACTCAAGAAGAGCAGCAAGGGCGTAATTATGGTTGGTGACGGTATTAACGATACACCGGCCCTTGCGGCTGCAAATGTATCTGTTGCTATGCGAGATGCGTCTGATATTGCAAGAGAAACCGCAGATATTACAATCAAAAGCTCCGACCTTACCGAACTTGCGAGAATAAGAACAATAAGTCAGACATTAATGGATAGAATTAACCGCAATTACAGATTTATTGTAGGTTTTAATTCAGCACTGATGGCTTCGGGATTTTTAGGTCTTATTTCTCCGTCTATGTCTGCATTATTGCATAATTCTTCCACTATGCTTATTTGTGCCAAGAGTATGACTCCGCTCACAGAGAAAAAGCATAAAAGAAGAAAACCAAAAGAGAATAATTAACTTATAAAATTAACCGCTCTGTATTTTATGTGCAGAGCGGTTTTTATATGAAAGTTGAGCAATTATGGCTTAGCAAATTGATTTGCCAATCAATTATAAAAGTTTGGTCAACCTTTAAAACTGAATTTTTTAATTATTCTGCTTAACTTGTGCGTTAAACCATAATTTATTAAGATTATCGGCAAATTCAAGACATAACCTTAAATATAAAATCCGATAATCAATCTGCCGCCCGAATATTCGGTATACGGCTTTATTCTATGCAGTTTAAGAATATGCTTTACTATGGAAAGTCCTATACCTGTGCCACGCACCTCTTCGTCTTTTTCCAAACGGTTATACGGTTTCCATATCTTTTTTAAATCTTTTTTAGAAATTTCATCACATTCGTTTGAAATATTAAAATTATTATTTGCAAAGGATATTTTAATATCGGAATTATCTTTTGAGTATTTAACAGCATTCTCAATCAGATTTTCAAACACAAGCTCCATAAGTTCTTTGTCTGCAAAAATTTCCTTGTCATCTGCAGTTACGATAATATTTTTACTTGAACAACTCTGATTATCTCCAAAAAGCCCGGAAATACGGGCATTTCACGGGATATA